>Ga0316207_10000067_pt1 | contig 230117 bp, 203 predicted proteins | sample 6weekpyrite_MG_FD_204943 | JGI IMG/M metagenome (GOLD analysis project Ga0316207, IMG submission 204943) | Microbial mat bacterial communities from mineral coupon in-situ incubated in ocean water Damariscotta River, Maine, United States -... | ecosystem: Environmental > Aquatic > Marine >...
CTTTGAATACATAGAAATTTTTTACAATAGAAAACGCAGGCATGCTTTTTTAAACTACCTAACACCGGTAGAATACGAAGAGAAATATGCATGCATTTAAATCGTCCGTTTTATTGGGGGAAGCTCATACTGAGAGGCCGAACTGAGAAATCATTAAAAAATAAAAGTGTAACCTGCATCAGCCACACCCCGGCGCCCGATGTCACCACTACCGTTGCTTCCTTCCGGACCTGGCGGAGTTCGCAGCTAATCGTCGCGAGGGGACCAATGCAAGTTACCGGCGGGATTATCCGGATTTTGCCCCCAGCTTACAACCTATATTTAAAATTTAATGTTTTTAAAGGACAAACTCAAATCACGCACGCCCAACTTCAGCTAACATCCACCCATCAATGAATATAAACTTTATTACGCCCCAGCTCTTTAGCTTTATACAAAGCATCATCCGCATGTTTTAGTAAAAATGCCGCATCGTGAATTTTATCCAGCTGTTCAGAATAAACGCCCAGGCTAATCGTCACCACTTCGTGCTCCGACCCGGGGTGCTCTAATTTAAGCTCCGCCACCGCACTGCACATTGCCTGAGCCAATCGCCTTGCACCTTCAACGTCGGTATCGGGTAACACTACTGCAAATTCTTCACCACCATAACGCGCTACTAAATCGGAGGCGCGTTTACACACACCTTTCATTGCACTAGCCACTAGCTTTAAACAATCATCACCTTTTAAGTGCCCAAATAAATCGTTATATTTTTTAAAATGATCAACATCGCACAACACCACCGCGAGCTGATGCCCATTTCGCAAGCTTCTGGAAATTTCTACGCGCAGGTATTTATCGAGATAACGCCGATTGGCCAGCCCAGTTAAACCGTCAACATTGGCAAGGGTTTTAAGCTCGGCATTAACAATTTCCAGCTCCGTAGAAACATTAATTAACTTACGACGCATCTTTGCGATACGTTGCATCGAAATCATTTTGGCTTCAAGAATGCGAAAATCAATGGGCTTGGCTAAATAATCGTCTCCGCCAGCTTCAATCCCCGCAAACACATCTTCAGGCTCAACCCGACCACTTAAAAATATAATCGGTACCCAAATATTTTCATCGTCGCGCATTAAGCGTGCCGCTTCATGGCCATCCATCTCTGGCATAATGACATCCAGCAATACCAGATCCGGTTTCTCTGTATGGTACAACTCAACCGCAAGTTTTCCATTTTCGGCTATGACAACCGTATGCCCCATCTTTTCTAAAAAAGAAGAAAGTATCAAGCGCTCCGTTTTCGTATCATCAACCAGTAAAACTTTCATGCATTACTCATCTATTTTTTATGCCTTTAGTTATTTTTGTGCGACTTCTTAAATACTTATAGACTATTATAGTGCCATTTTTACAATTCACGCACCAAAGAGATTGACCTCTCTGCAGGTCTGAGCTAGTCTAGCGCTCCCTTGCTGAAGAGGGGCTTAAAGTTACACTTAACGCTCCTCTAATTATGGCCCGAAAGGATGAGGTACAGACGTACCCAATAAAATGCTCGCTGCGAGCACTGAAGGCTCAGTACATGACTGGCTTCAAAAACAGCAGATTATTAACGTTTTATAGAGAGGTGTCTGAGTGGTTGAAAGAGCTCGCCTGGAAAGCGTGTATACCTAACGGTATCGAGGGTTCGAATCCCTTCCTCTCTGCCAAATAAGAAAGGCCCGCCAGATTGACGGGCCTTTTTTATTTGGCAGAAAGAAAATATTTAATTAGATATTTTTGAAGATAAAACCTTAGAGTTCCGTTAAGAGCGAGGCTAAAGCTCCACTTCCAAATAACATTATGCTTAATTGACTACCAACCCCTTCACCACTAAAAAATTACATATCCGTTACTAATTCCGTGAAATTAACTCCTGCAACCTATCAGCACTTTTTAAAATCCAACCATCATTTAAACCATCGGCTTTACGAGACACATTCACTTGATGAAAACGAATCGCTTTATCTTTAAACCGCTGGGCTTTTTCATTTAATAACACATTGTATTGCTTTTGCTCAAACTCATTCAAATTATCAGGTCGCACAGAGTGTACAATCGCCTGATAAAAATTTTCATTCAGCTCTGCCATACGATAAGTTGCCGGCGTTACCACTTGCGCCACTTTATACGCGGCAGCTATTTTATATGCATTTGACGCATCATTTAATAACTGACTTTTTATTTTTATACTTTCGCTTAAAGGTGCTATCAAACTAGTTTTACGATAATTATCTTCTAACGACTCTGCCAACACAAACCGTGCCTGCGCGGCTAAATAGCGGGTCTCCTGCGTTCGAAACTTTCCGCCATTGGCGTCTGCATTAATCAATTGAGCTCGCCACTGTATCGCCAATTGTGGCTTTTTTATACGGTCATATATTTTAACTAAACGTTGCCGGGCTTCAATTGAACGTTGCAATGGGTAAGCGAAACGCTCAATGTAAAGACTGTAAAGTTCAATTGCCTGTTTAACATTATCATTTAATTCAGACAGCTCTGCCGCCAACCATAAGGCATCGTGTTGGCGGTTATTTGCATCGACATAATAAGATATTTTCTGTAGCTCACTTATAGCTTTTTCAAACTGCGCTATTTGTAAATAAATTAATGCCAGCTTTTTAGTGATTTCTATTTGCAGCTTTTGTTGTACGGTATTGTTTCGCAATGACTCAAATGCAACAGCAGCCTGCTGCCATTTTCTCTGCCCGAATAATTTAAAGGCCACATCATAATCATCATTCGTATACCGACTTCGCATGACCCCGGACTTTACGTTTTTAGTTTTTGCGTACTCCGGAAACATCGCCAAAAATCGATGCACACTATCCAGATACAATTTATGTGCATATTTTTTTTCAAAGCCGGTTAATTTCTCGTCATTTCTTTCATGCATTAACAATGCCGCATAGGCGGCTTTTGAGCTTCCCGGGTGCTTGTTATAATCATAAGCAACACTTTCATATTGCAGCGCCGCCAATCCAAACTGTCGATCACCCTGTAAAGACTCAGCCAATTGCAGACGTATATTTCGAGTTTTAACATCATTCTCAAAAGAATACAAAAACAACCTATTCCAACGCTGAGACTGGCGATAATCCACTGCCCTGCCACTATTTTTTGATAAAAAATAATATCGATTTGCCAACTGTTCTATATTTTTTTTCAGTGCTTTAAAAGTTTTAGTGGTTTGACTTTTTGGATGCAATCGCCAATAAATATGTTGCACCGGATAACGTAATACAAAGTCTTTTTGAGCGATTAAAAACTCATTATCAAATTTCGCTTTTTTATACAAGCTCATAACCTTTAACAATAAAACAGGTGACTGAATATGTAGCTCATTCATTGCTACAAATAATCGATAAGTTTTTACCGCATCACTAAATTTATTTTGTTGTTTATAATATTCCGCTAACGACAAAAAAACATGGTATTCATATTTTCGTTTCTGTTTTTTTACAAAGTAGTTGCGCGCACTAACTGGCCCCATCATTGCTTCAAAACACTGATTAATCGCCTGCATCACTTTTTCAATAAATTCTACCTCTGCCGGCTTCATGCGCTTAAAAATAAGATCACTATCACGCGAGTGCAAATCCAGTAAGTGCATAAATGAACTCAGCGCCCCGGCATAATTTGCCTGCATAAATTGCGTCCAGCCTTGTTTATAGACCGCCTGTTCATAATAAATCGAACGCCTAAACACAAGCATCTGTTTATAAAATTTCTCAGCCTGCGCAAACTGCCCCTGCGCATACAACACATTGGCCTTGTGAAACTGTACTGCATCTATATATGTGATCGCGGGATAAAGCGACAATAATTTATTTAAAGCCTTTAATGCCGCGGGGGGTTTTTCAAGTAATTCATATACCTTAGATAATTCAAACAACATTTTATCGTGTGTTTTTAGCGGATGGTTTTCGATTAGTGAATCAAATAAAAACTCGATTTCATTAAGCGGCAGGGTTTTAGTTTTATGATTTTTAATTTTCCAATATTTTGAAGTTAAAACGTTTATTTTTTGGACTCCATCGCGACGCACCTCGTCATCCGGAACAGCCTCAAGCAACTTAAAAAAAGGCTTCGAATCAACAAACTCAATATTTTGTTGCGGCGTTTTTTCAAGCTCTTTTTTTAATACAGCCACATTATCTTCACGCGACAGGTTACTACAAGACAGCATCAATAAACTGCTCAATATAAACACTGTAATTTTAAATTTCATATTTTTAATATTTTATAGTTTTGATCGATACAAGTGCACACAAAGACCACCTAATATTGATGAATCCAGCAATTCAATTTCCATGTAATGTAACTCTGCCACACGCTTTACAATTGACAAACCTATGCCACTTCCCGAAAGTGCATTAGTCTGCACTTTCTTAAATCGGCGCAACACTTCCTGCCTTTTCTCTGCGGGAATACCGGGGCCGCTATCATGCACATAAATATTAATACCCCCGTTATCCGAAATTAGTTCCAACATAATTTCACCTCCAGGTGGAGTATAAGTCACCGCATTACTTAACAAATTTCGCAGCATCGCTTCCATTGGGTAGGCATAGCCTTGCATAAAAATATTTTCATCTCCCTTAAAACTAATGCTTTGTTTTTTATTATTGGCGAGGGGATAAATTTCTGCTATTTGATTAACACACAACGCATGTAAATCAAGCTGTGTATTTTTTTGCGTTGCACGAATTGCCTGCGGGTCTAATCGCGCCAAACCTAATAACTGATCAACCAGATGGCTGGCCCGATCAATTCCCTGACCAATTGCCAACAGCGCTACTTGTTTATCTGCATCTGTATCACTTGACTGGATGAGCTGTAAATGCACTTTAAGTGCTGCCAATGGCGTGCGTAATTCATGCGCGGCATCCGAGGTAAACTGACGCTCTTTATCAAACGACAACTTTAAAGATTTAAATAAATGATTAAGCTCATCAACCAGCGGTTGTATTTCTACTGGAACCCGTTCGAATTTAAGCAAGTGCAAGTCCTCGGTTTTTCGTCTGGCGATATCACTCACAATATGCTCTAAAGGCATTAAACCTTTGCCCACAAAAAACCACACCAAGCCACCCATCATTGGCAACAATAAAATAAATGGCCAGGTCATTTGACGGGTGATTTTATTAACCAAATCATTACGCACATCTTCGCGCTCTGCAGTAATTATTTGAAATTCATGTTGCGCATCCCACAAAGAAAAAGTTCGCCAGTTATTATCATTAAACGTTTGGTTAGCATAACCCTGTTCTAACTGACTCATGGGTTGCAATGGTGCATTTGCCGAACGAATAAGCATATTGCCATAAGAATCCCAAACTTGATGGGCAATTTTAAGCTCATAAAAATGCCCTTGCTGATAAACTTCCCGTTCGATATTTTTTTTATCGACCATCATTAAACTGTTTTCTTTTACACCGTTAGAAAATTCTTTGATGTGACCTAAATTCACTTCTGCCATGACCAGGCCTAAAATCAAACGTGCAGAGCGCGATAGTTGCGCGTCAAACAATTCTTCTACTTCATGCACACTAGCTCGGTAGCCACTCCAAATGGTGGTACCGCCAACAATAACCATGCTTAGCAGAATTGAGATTAATAGAAAATTGCGTAATGAATATTTCATGCGTTTTTATGATTTAAATTATTTATGTTTTAACACTGGCGCTTTAAATAAGGTGATAAAAATAATGCTTGATAGCACCTGGCGATTTCACTTAAGGCACGTTTAAGGAAGACCGGACTCCAAACATCGGCGGTCCGATGCTGATATTAACTCGACAACTTATCAATAGTGTAACCCACACCTCGCACGGTACGAATTAAATCGTTACCGAGTTTTTTTCGTAAATGATGAATATGTACTTCCACCGCATTGCTGCCCACATCGTCATCCATGCTGTATAAACTTTTTTCCATGCGGCTGCGAGATAAAACTCGGCCACTGTTTTCTAATAGCTCTAGTAATACGCCATATTCACGGCGTGATAAATCTATCGATTTACCATCTTGCATCACCGTATGCGCCGCCGGATTTAACTGGATATTTTTATAATTAATCAGCGCATCGGCTCGCCCACCCCTGCGCCGAATTAAGGCACGAATGCGAGCATATACTTCGTCTAAATCAAACGGTTTGGTGAGATAATCATCGGCCCCCGCATCCAGCCCGGCGATGCGATCTTCCACGCCATCTAATGCGGTTAAGACCAACACCGGCAATTGATTGCCCTGTTTTCGTAAACTTTTCAGCACCTCTAAACCAGAAATATCCGGTAACCCAAGGTCTAGCACCATCACATCATAGCTTTCGTACTCTAGTGACATGAGCCCTGAGCGTCCCTTCTGAAACCAGTCAACAATATAATCTTGCTGCTTAAAGCCCGCTTCAATACCCTGGCCCAGTAAAGCATCATCTTCTATTAAAATTATTCGCATGCAGTTTCCAATATTATTTTGTGATCATTTTTATACATTTTTGTATTCCGTCTATTGATATAAACCAGTTTAAGCTTTTCTTAAGACTGGTTAAATATAGTCCACATCATGCAAACCTCTAGCTTACACAGTACCCGTCCCATTTTTAACAAGGCTCTCATCATGGCGGTGTTTCTCATTTCACTGCTACTGAGTCATGTCGCCCGTCCAGACTATCTCGTGGCACCCGAGTTCACTTTACCTACACAAGATACCCCGATTCAATTATCGACGCTACAGGGGAAGTTAGTGTATGTCGACTTTTGGGCGTCCTGGTGCCGCCCGTGTAAAACATCCTTTCCGTGGATGATTGACATGAAAGAAAAATTTAAAGATATGCCATTCGAAATTGTCGCCATTAATTTAGATAAAAACAAAGCGCTGGCGGATGAATTTATAAAATCTCAGGCGATTAACTTCCCCGTTGCCTTCGACCCCAACGCCAGTGTGGCTGAAAACTACAGGGTAGAAGGCATGCCCAGCAGCTATTTGGTTGACACCCGAGGGCGATTACGAATTCGCTATACCGGCTTTTGGAATAGGAGCAAAGACGAAAAAGAACAAATGATTAAAGACCTGCTACAACAGATGCACCCCGCCGCCGACACAACAAATTTAGCTGAGGAATAATGGAATGCTTCGAATAATATTAGTCACCGGTTTACTGAACTTGAGCGCTTGCGCCAGCGTTCAGCCCTGGGAAAAAGGCCTACTGGCCAAGCCATCCATGGCGCTGGTAGCCGACGAAAATGAAATTTTTCTGGACGAGCACATTTATTTCAGTAAAGAAGCCTCAACCGGTGGTCAGGGCGTAGGCGGAGGCGGATGCGGATGCAACTAAAAAAAACACAGTGCGCTTATATGAACACTCAAACAAACCATGCAGATAACGACAATACCTTATCTATCAAAAGTAAATTAACCATGGCCACCTGTGCGTTATTACAGGCGGGTACGCCGGCGGCACAAGCAGAAACCGGTGACTGGGATATTGATACCGCGTTTCTTTATTATTCTGAAGCGGATAGCCGCGTGAGTGTATTTGAGCCAGTAGTAAGTGCATCAAAAGAAATTAATGAAGATGAGTTTTTAAACTTTAAAGTGATTTACGATGTCCTGACTGGCTCTACTCCTTATGGTGCAATACCGACACAATCTGAACAAACATTCACCAATCCTTCTGGCGTCGGTAACTACACCACTGCGGCGGGTGAGCTGCCACTTAATAGTTCATTCAGAGATACCCGGGTAGCACTGGGCGCTGACTGGGTTATTCCCATCGACAGACTTAAAAGAGTCAGCATCGGCGGAAACTTTTCTAAAGAGTATGACTTCAATTCAGTATCAGCCAGTGTTAACTATGCTCAGGATAGCAGTGACAGGAATAGCACTTACAGTCTCGGGCTAGCCTATACCGCTGATGAATGGGACCCGATTGGGGGCAAAAACCCGGAACTGACGTTTATGCGTATTGGGGGAACCGATCAGAATGGAAAAGGCGGTACCGATTCTAAAGACACTACCGATTTTATGCTGGGTTTAACTCAGGTCATTAGCCGCTCAACGATTATGCAGTTTAATTTAGGCTTCAGTAATTCAAGTGGTTATCTAAGCGACCCTTACCGGTTTGTTTCAGTACTTCAAAATGATGGCTCGCTAACCAATACTTTGCCGACGAATGCACGACCATACCTTTATGAAAAACGTCCGGACAAACGCAACCGCAATACCTTTTTCTGGCGTACAGTGCATCACTTAAATGAAGATGTGATTAATTTTTCATATCGTTATTTCACCGATGACTGGGGGATAAATTCCCATACGCTGGATTTCAGATATCGTTATGAATTAGGTGGCAAGCATTATCTGCAACCCCACTTAAGATATTACAGCCAAAGCAGTGCGGACTTCTTTGCCAACTATTTACTGGAAAGTAATGTCACCACAACCGATTTTATCAGTGCAGATTATCGCTTAAGCGAGTTTACCAGCACCACTGCTGGCCTGAAGTATGGATATGAAATGAGCAATAACAGTGAGTTTACGATTCGCGCTGAACTTATGAATCAATCCTATACCGTACAGGATACGGTATTGACAACGCAACAGGGGCTGGATATCGCACCGGACCTGAGTGCGATTATTTTCCAGATGGGATATAACTTCTACTGGTAATCTACTGGTCGCATACTTGAATTGGAGCTGCCCTTAACTTACTGGCATTTGCCCCGACTCAGGTCACACGACCCAGCCACGAAAATACCGGCGCTACAAACCTTCATACTTTTTTATTTAAAAAACTGTTTAATTTTATATTTAATCCAGCTCTGTGTTTCATCACCGTTAATTTCCGGTATTTTTTCTTTTACCATCGGCACATAACTGCCGTCATCATCCTGTATGTGGCTAACCAGCCAGATATTTAACAACTGGTTCAGCTCTTCAGCAACATCCTCCCCCGCCTTATACCTTTTTTTATAGTTTTTAATTTTCTCACGAAAAGCATCGTGGGTTTTTATATGGATAGCCGCCGCATCGTAACCCACATCTTCCATCAACGATTCTTCAAATGCAAAATGCGATAAAGTATAATCAACCAGATTCATCAGCACCTCACCGGTCAACTCCGGTTCATTCATATTTTGCGCATCACCCAGCTGATTAATATAATGAACAATACGTTTATGCTGACTATCAATCACGTTGATTCCGGTTGCGTAATCACCTATCCATTTAATGTAAGCCATACGAATATTCCTGTTAAATCCATTATGATTTTAAATATTTTATTACATACCCAAAAGATAAGCTGAATAAAAATAACCCTGAAAAAAACAACAATGGGTTAACCAAAAAACTTCTTAACTGATTTTTTTAACCAGCCATCATTGCTTGCTGTATTTATATTTTCCATATTCGACTTAACAATCGCAACATAGTCATTATCATCACTTCGTATATGATTAATCAACCAGGACTTCAGCATCATCAGTAGCTCATCAACAATATCCTCACCCATTTTAAAGCGCTGTAAGAAATCCCCTACCCGTTTAACAAATAACTGGTGTACCCGTTTATGACCATTGATAAATGAGTAGCCTGCATCTTCCATTAAACTTTCTTCAAAGGCGAAATGTGAAAGCGTATAGTCCACTAATTCATTAAGGACTTTTTCAACTTTATCTTTCTCGTGACTGCTACTTATATCATCAAGCATATTAATATATTCGACTATTCGATGATGCTGACCATCTATCACCTGAATACTGGTATTAAGATCATCAGTCCATTTGATATGGGCCATTACCCTTCTCCTTAAACATAATTTACGATTACCCATTAAAGGCTAGCAGATGAAGTTAAAAAGACTTTATTAATTTATATATCGAAAATTTATATCACTCATATTTGATATAGCTCAATTTCATTTATTAACAGGAGCGCAAAGTACAAAACTGATATCTAATTAATCAATTTCAAACAAAAAATAGATAAAATTTAATGCCGACCTCGATCATGCAAGGGTCTCTAGAAATTATTTTTACTTAATCTTTAAATAATGATATTTAACAATACGTTATGAACCAGTAAAATATACCCGGCTAATATTCACGTTTATGGCAGCGTGACATGACATATCGTTATATCCCGATATTTTCTCTAATTTGTAATAGTGCCTTCTAACAATAAAAAAAACTCATAGCGCCCCTAAGGATATGAATTAGCTAATCTGCTCAGCACCTTTATTATGCTTAAATCGAATTTTATTTTATTCAGTTCGTATGCGGAACAACGCGGTTAAAATATGATAAAAATCAAATATTAATCACAATAAACCCGCTAACCTTCTGAAAATTTTTTATTGATCTTATAAACGCTCAGGCCAAAAAACCCGAGCATGAGGAGAACACAATGATCAAACCCCATGGTTCTGACGAACTCAATCCGCTATTTGTTTATGACACAACGGAAAATGAAGCCCTGCAAAAAGAAGCCGAAGGTTTGGCCTCTATCGTAGTTAGCTCCGCCTCTGCTGCTAATGCGGTAATGATGGGCGCGGGTTATTTTAACCCACTAACCGGTTACATGACTAAGGCTGATGCGTTATCAGTAGCAAAAGATATGAAAACCACTTCGGGTTTATTCTTTCCTACTCCTGTATTAAACCTCGTTGAGGACGCTGGTAGCATTAAAGCAGGCGATCGCATTGCACTAAAAGACCCCAACGTTGAAGGCAACCCGGTTTTAGCGGTAATGGACGTAGAAGCGGTTGAAGAATTTTCTGATGCCGATATGGCGATGATGAGCAAAGAAGTTTATGCTCCCGCAGACGGCGAAGCTCACCCGGGTGTTGAGGCCTTTAATACACAGGGTAAAGTTTGCTTGTCTGGCCCGATTAAAGTTTTAAACTTCTCATACTTTATTACTGAATTCCCCGACACTTTCCGCACCGCAGTTGAAATTCGTAATGAAATTGCAGAGCGTGGCTGGAAGAAAATTGTGGCATTCCAAACCCGTAACCCTATGCATTTAGCTCACGAAGAATTATGCCACATGGCAATGGACCGTTTAAATTGCGATGGTTTAGTCATTCACATGTTATTGGGTAAGTTAAAGCCGGGGGATATTCCTGCACCGGTTCGCGATGCGGCGATTCGTAAAATGGTTGAACTGTACTTCCCTGAAAACAGCGCAATGGTTACTGGCTACGGTTTCGACATGTTATATGCCGGCCCGCGCGAAGGTGTGTTACACGCATTATTCCGTCAGAACATGGGGGCCACCCACTTTATTATTGGCCGTGACCACGCCGGTGTTGGCGATCATTACGGCGCATTTGACGCGCAAACAATCTTTAAAGATAAAGTACCCGCAGGCGCATTAGATATTGAAATTTTCGAAGCCGACCACACGGCTTACTCTAAGAAATTAGATAAAGTGGTAATGATGTGTGAAGCACCAGATCACGAAAAAGACGATTTCGTCTTATTATCCGGCACTAAGGTGCGTGAAATGTTGGGGCAGGGCATTGCCCCACCGAAAGAGTTTTCACGCCCCGAAGTGGCTGAAATTTTAATCAGTTATTATCAGGGATTAGATAAAAAATAATTAACACTTAGCCGTATCATAAAAAACCCTGATATTTCAGGGTTTTTTTATGTCAATTTATTACCCCGTCAAGTATGATTTAAATATGCAATACTCTTTAACGATAGACCAACGAAAGCATCAGCTAATATTAAAGTGGAGAAAACTTAAATGAAATTATTATTATTTTTTTATATGTTATTTTTTATCGACCTCACTCCCGCGTTAGCCGATAAAGCCGATTGGAGTCAATCCAAAGAAAGCCATGCTAGCGAAAAAAACATTACAGTAAATTACAGTAAATCCTGCGGTTGCTGTAAAAAATGGATGAGTCACTTAAAAGACCATAACTTTAATGTCACACCTAACCCCATGTCATCGGTACAAAAAATCAAAAACAAATATGGCATTGCGGGTGAATACTCTTCATGCCATACCGCGATTATCGGCGGTTATGTTATTGAAGGACACGTACCCGCAGACGATATTAAACGTTTACTCAAGGACAAACCGAATATAGTTGGGCTATCTGTACCCGCTATGCCAGTTGGTACTCCAGGCATGGAACAAGGCAGTAGAAAAGATCCTTTTTATGTAATCACACTACCCCATAAGGGCGAACCAGAAATTTTTCATGCCTATGAAAAATATTAATCTGATGCATCAGTATTTTCAATCAAAATCAGCGGCAAAAAAACCTGATAAAAAGTGATAATTAAGCGACCTTCATGCGACTTTTTATTAATTAGTTTTTATGTTCCTCAGCAAAATACGCTTGAGGCATAAAAACTAACTAATAAAATTACAGGAGTTTCGCAAATGAAATGACTAGCTATTACTCTCGTGCTAGCATCAAGCCTGGCATTTTCTAACGCAATAGCGCATGGCTCTAAGTTAAATGCTTATCATGTGACTATTACCAACCCCACACCCCTGTTATTTTACCCGGCACATCAATTACAGTTGAAATTAAAACCCCAATAAAACTTATTTTACAGTCGCCAGCATGCTAGCCACCAGTAATGACGCATTCACTTCAGCAACATTAAAAGCACCGAAAACCATGCTGGCAAGTTATAGCAGAGCCAATGGCTTTGGCTAAAAACTCAATGAAATTGTTGGCTCACAAATTGTGAGCGTTCCCATGTCGGTGCCATTAGAGCGTGCCGAAAAAACCTTTCATACATTTATGATTGCCTTCATAGCAGTGTTTCTTAGCGTATTTATTATACTGAACATTTTCTTACACTTTATTGTAATAGAATCGGTTAAAAAATTTCACGAATTGCACATGATGTCAGCATGGGCAAGATGAACGGGAATGATTGTGATGATGAAATCGCTTCACTAGCAGGTTCATTTAACCCCATGAAGCGTAGTTTGGTAAATGCGCTGGATATGCTGAGTAGCTGATTTTATAAAAAACTAATTTACAAAATGACTGTATCTTAAATTACAAATCAACCGCTTCAGGCTCCAGCATAACCGTAATGCGATTATTTAATTGTGCAGCTTGATTCCATTTGTCGGCAGTAGTTTTCGGGCTACGCTGCGGATATTTTGACAATTCTATTTTACGAGTCAGGCTTATCACTTCTATAACGATACCCTGTTGATTTAATAAATCTGTGTCAGACAGAAAGTTCACAAAACTTAATGATTGATGACTCATCGATTCATCATCAGGCTGTATATAATTACCAATAAACTCACAATTTTCAATTGATAGTTTTTCGTTTGCTAGTTTGTAGTTTCCCATTTGATCAATATTCAAACAGAAATTGCCCGCATGCGTTTGTAATATAATTCGGCCTTTAAACTTTGCATCTATCGCACGTTTTATTAACTCTTCAATATTCGGTAAGCGTTTTTCATTTAAAGCTATTTCATTATACGGATACTCGATAATTTTGTTCGATGCCCATTGCATAAACTCTTTCTGCAATAAAATATCTTCAACAGTATTTTCTATTGCACTCTCTGTCACTTTAGTTTCTAACTCCACGGCAGCAGGCTTGTCATTAACACGACTTATTTCTGTAGCCGATTTATCTGCATCTGTCATTAACATAAAATTATAAGCGAGTGATAACAGCAACAAAATACTCAACATGAATACGGGTTGAAAAATTTTATTTATCAGTGATGGCTTATTGCGAATATTTTTTCCAGATATTTCTGTTTGTATCTTTTCAATCTTTTCTTCAAAGTCACTATTTAATCGATTAAAAATCTCATTACTTGCAGATTCAATTCCCAACCACATACTTCGATGTAATTCTATTGTTTGGTCATCAATTAATCGGTGCAAATCCTTTATATAAGTATCAAGTGTATTTTCTTTTTGTGTAGATACCGAACTGACATTGGTTTGATTTTCTGTAGCACGATCTATTTCAAGCGTTGACTGATGCGGAATATTTTCAATTAAGCCTAATTCTAATAGGGAAGCTTTTAATTCAACCGGTGCAATAGTTTTTCGTATAATGCCAACGGCACCCAATGCACGAGCCTGACTTAAATAAACATCGCCACCTTTTGATGTATACATCATAATGGGGATAATCGCGGTTTGCGGATTTTTTTTAATGCGCTTAACCGCTTCAAAACCGTCCATTCCTGGCATCATGTGATCCATAAAAATCACATCGGGAAGATGATCTTGCAAATAACTAATGGCATCAGCGGCCGACTCAACCGTATCGACTTCAAGTTTTAGCGTATTTAACATGCGCTTCAGTGCGAAGCGTGCCGACTTGGAATCATCGACAACAAGCGCCCGTTTTCCCATTATCCCTCCTTTGCTATTTTTTAATTATTATGCATACAGACAGGTGACTACAAACACAGATAACTTTATGAGACATAAAGCCACTCAGACAAATTAACATCTAAATAAATCTATCTCAAGTTAATCATATTGACTATCTTTCCACTCACGCAACGCAGCAAAAATTTGCCAGTTTTCATTTAAGGTTTTACCCGCAAACTTTTCTGCTGCCTGTTTTACTTGTGGCTGTTGCCATCGCACAAAGGGATTGGTTTTTAGCTCTAACCCAACGCTCGATGGGACGGTTGGCTGTGCCATTTCCTGCCTGGCCATTTCAATTTCATCGCGCTCAATAATGTCTTTCGATGCGGGCTCCACCCATTTTGCAAAACCTAAATTATCAACCGTATATTCATGGGCACAGTAAATTAACGTGTCTTGTGGAAGCGCCATTAATGTCGCCAGAGAATCGATAAATAATTGTGGCGTGCCGCTGAAGATTCTTCCACAACCCGCGCCAAATAATAGATCGCCGCAAAACACTAAACCTTCGCCGTAAAAAGCCAAATGATCTAATGTGTGGCCGGGAATTTCCAGCACTTCAAATTCAATATCCAGCTCTGCAATCTTAACTGCATCGCCGGTTTTGACTTTGCGCGTGAATAACTCGGGCACCGGCAAATCAATAGCCAACTTGTTATCAGACGGATCGCGACTTGGCCCAATTAACTGGCATTGCGGGTATTGTTTTAATAATGCGGCGACCCCGCCGGTGTGATCATAGTGCTGATGGGTAATTAAAATAGCCACTGGTTGGCAATGTTTTTTTTCCAAAAAATCAATAACCTGCGGTGCCTGTCCCGGATCAACCAACACTACCTGCGGCGCGTTATCGCGTTGTATCATCCAGATATAATTATCAGAATAAGCATGAATCGGGGTGATATTTAACATAGTCAGCCTACATGAGTTTAACAACACAATAGTGTAAACTGCACATTTTACCCTAAATGAATAAGCTACATAATGAAAGTCGTCTCCTTTAATACCAACAGCATTCGCATGCGCGAACACCAGCTACAAAAACTCATTGACACCCATGACCCCGATGTCATCGGCATCCAGGAAACCAAAGCACAGGATGCTGATTTTCCAGTACAAATGATCGAGTCTTTAGGGTATCAGTGTGCCTTTCACGGCCAGAAAACCCACTATGGCGTAGCCCTGCTATTTAAGCATAAGCCACTGCAAACCATTAAGGGTTTTAGCGGAGATAGCAATGATGCACAGCGCCGCTTTATTAGCGCTAAGTTTGAAATAGACGGTGAAATTATCACCGTTATGAATGGCTATTTTCCGCAGGGCGACAGTGATAAACACCCCACAAAATTTCCTGCCAAGAAAAAGTTTTACGAAGATTTAAATCACTTGTTAAACAGCCGTTACAGCCCCCATGATAATGTTATTGTAATGGGGGATATGAACATCGCCCCCCTCGATTTAGACATAGGTATCGGCGCCGATAACGCCAAACGCTGGCTAAAAACCGGTAAGTGCAGTTTTTTACCCGAAGAACGGCAGTGGATTAAAACCCTCACCGACTGGGGTCTTAGTGACACCTTTCGACAATGTCACCCCGCAGTAGACGACCGCTTTAGCTGGTTTGACTACCGCAGCAAAGGCTTTGATAAAGAGCCACGGCGCGGCTTGCGCATTGATTTAATCCTCGCCACAAAAAGTTTGGCCGAAAAATGCAGTGATGCGGGAATAGACTACGACGTTCGCGCCATGCAAAAACCCTCGGACCACTGCCCCATCTGGGCTGAATTTAAGCTATAAATAATGTAGCCCAATAATTATTAAAAATTAGAATGTGTCATTTGTAAATGGATAACCCCTTAAAAAGCCCGCGCTGTCGACTAATGGGTTTCGCGTTAATTATTTTAATTAGTGTGATTCTGATGACGTTTAAGGTCATCCCCCTGCTGTTTAAACCCAACACTCTAAACCATGTGCTCGACACCGGTGAGCTCATTATGCTCACCCGTAATAGCTCGACTACTTATTATGAAGGCCCAAATGGAAAAACCGGTTTCGAATATGATTTAGCAAAACGTTTTGCCGATTCCCTCGGCGTAAAACTTAAAGTAATTACCAGCGACGACTTACATGAAATATTTCAAATATTAAATTCCGGCAAAGCGCATTTTGCTGCCGCTGGTTTAACTATCACCAAATCACGCAAAAAGCACGTGCGCTTTGCGGCTAGTTATATGGATATTACGGAACAATTAATTTATAACAACCAATCTTATCGTCCAAGAAAAATGGCAGATTTAGAAGACCGCATTCTCGAAGTGATTGATGGCTCTAGCCATGTAGAAAGTTTAAATGAATTAAAATTAAAACACCCCGATTTAAACTGGAACACACAAAAAAACATTGAAAGTGAACAGTTGCTTTATTTAGTTGAAAATCAATTAATTGACTTTACCATTGCCGACTCTAATGAAGTATTACTTAACCAGCGTTTTTTACTTGAGCTGCGTGTCGCCTTTGATATTTCAAAACCTAAAAAATTAGCCTGGGCTTTTCCAAAAGCTAAAGACTCCAGTTTATACGACAAAGCCATGACATTCTTCTGGCGCGAATTAAATAACGGTGAAATCACCCATTTAACCGAAAAACATTATGGCCATGTTAGCCAGTTTGACTATGTTGGTAACCGCATTTACAAGCGCCACATTGCCACTCGCCTAAGCAAATATATCGACATGTATATTGAAGCCGGTGAAAAATATAATATTGACTGGAAGCTATTGGCCGCCATGGGATATCAGGAATCACACTGGAACCCGAAAGCAGTTTCCCCCACCGGCGTGCGCGGTATTATGATGCTAACCCAAAAAACCGCTGGACAAATGGGCATCAAAAACAGATTAGATCCCAAAAGCAGTATTTTGGGTGGCGCCAAATATTTAGATAAAATTCGACGTCGCTTCCCGGAAGATTTAAAAGAACCCGATAGAACCTGGTTTGCCATGGCCGCTTACAATGTGGGCTACTACCACGTTAGAGACGCACAGAAAATTTCAATACAACAGAAAAAAAACCCTAATAAGTGGAACGATTTGCAAACTACGCTACCGTTACTCGCCAGAAAAAAATGGTATAAAAAAACCAAGTACGGGTATGCGCGAGGCTGGGAGCCAGTGAAATATGTCACCAACATTCGACGCTATTATGATTTACTGGAATATCAATTTACAGAAAACCAGAAAAAACAAGAGACTGAAAACGAAGCGCTTTCTATTATGCCTTCGGTTCTTTAAGGCACAATATTAACTTCAACTTCATCATATCAATTGGCAAAAATCCGTCTACCTTCTCCAAAAGCACGACCTTGCTTGCATTCAACTTTAAAGGCAACACCACGAATAATACTCCCCGGGTCAATTTCACAGAACACCTACACTATAAACGCGTTAATAATAACTCATAAATTTCTGCATCCGTCATCACGATCGGATTGGTTTTCATACTGCTTCCTCGACTATTTACCACTAGCTGATCCAGTCCGCTTTCGGTTACTCCAAACTGATTTAATTTTGGCAGCTCTAATTGCGTAGTCCATTCACGTAAAGTCGCGCACAAAGCATCCCGCGATTGTTGCTGATTTTTATAGGTTTGATGTGTTAACACCTCGCCCAGTACCGCATATTTATCTAATCCAGGGTTATTACGTTCGCGTGCTAACATTAATCGAATATTAATATCGGTTGCCTCGGCAACTAAAGTGCCGCACACCACCCCATGAGGAATAGGGTAAAACGCCCCCAAAGGCGAAGCCAAACCATGCACCGAACCCAGGCCGGTTTGCGCCAAACAAATACCAGACATTAATGAAGCGTAAGCCATTTTATCTTGTGCGTCGCTGATTTCTTGTGGGTTATTCACAACTGAATCATACATTTTTATTAAGCTATCTTTAATTAAATGCACACCACTTAAGGCCAATGCATCGGTCATTGCATTAGCGCGAGTTGAAACATAAGATTCGATTAGCTGTGTTAACGCATCCATGCCATTTGCCGCAATAATATTTTTCGGGCAACTGTTTAATAACTCAGGATCAATCAGAGCATATTCGGCAACCAGCTGATCGTCGCGAAAAGATTTTTTAAACCCATTTTCACCCTGCACACTCAGCACCGCATTTTTAGTTGCCTCAGAGCCGGTACCCGCTGTGGTGGGCACAGCAATAAAAGGCACAGCTGGCCCTTCATATTTTAGCTCCGGTCCTACACCTTCTAAATAGTCCATCACTGAGTTTTTTACATTTAATAAACCGGCAATGGCTTTTGCCGCATCTAGGGCGCTGCCGCCACCAATGCCGAGCACCACATCAAATGAATGTGATTTGTATGCTTTAACGATATTATCAATCATCTCGGGTGAAGGCTCGCCGGGGATAGCGCATTTTTCATAAGCAATAGCATTGTCTTTAAATGATTGTTTTAAATTTAAATACGCCGCACTTGACTCAAAAGAATGCGCTCCGGTAACCAGCAAAACTTTTTTACCGTATTGCAGGCAAAGTTGCGGCACTTGTTGAATTGCACCGCGCTTAAAAATAATATGGGGAATACGTGCGATCGAGAAGTCTAATAAATTCATGGGGGTTATTGTAGTTTATATTTAATTTAAAAACAGTTTTGATTATGATTATTGCCCACATGTTATTATGCAACAAAACCAGCTAAAATAAATTTATTATGAATATTTCAAAACTCATTTTTTTTCCTGAATCAACCAATACAATAGTTAATACACACGCACTATTAAAGGCATTAATTGATTCAGAATTTATTCTTGCCGATGCACATACGCAAAACCACTATTTACCCGGCGAACATTTTTTAAGCTTAATTACTTTTTTAGGCTGCTCACCCAATATTAATTTATTTCCGGTTAAAAATGAAAGCCATTGTTTTATTTCTTTTATTAAACCAACCGAGCAAGCACTTTGTGTTGGCCACACCAGCACCGTCAACCCCAAATGCCCGGCCTGTACAAGACGCATTATCAATTGGAAAATTCCTGACTGGCAACTGCCCAAAAAATACTGCACTTGTGATAAATGTCAACAACAAACGCCTTATGCAGAATTAAACTGGAAACACGAATGCGGCTTTGCACGCTGTGGATTTTTGGTGAATCATGTTTATCCGCATGAGGCTGTGCCTACGGAACAGTTATTGGATTATTTAAAACATGTTTCTAATTTTAAATGGAACTATTGTTATGCTAATAATTAATTTTTTGTAGGCGTTAAGTTTATAATTTTTTAAATCAAAAGTTGATTTAATAGTCTTTAAGCATAGTATGAAATTTCAGAGACATGAAAATGAGTCCCCGTGGTCGTCATCTCCGAATGCCCATGTAAATTATCACGGGTCACAGATCCAGCGGTCCAAGATAATGCTCCGGGGTACTGTAAAGCCTCTGGATTACTAATAGAAACATTCGGGAAAAACTATATGGCGCAGTTTTGAACAGGCTTTGCCTGGCCGTAAGGCGTAGAGCAGGAGCCCGGGTAATGACAATCATCGAAGTTAACGAGGCACCAGTGATTTTTCTTAAATAATTTTCATAACTACTTCTACAAATTCTACAGTTTCTGCATAAAAGCATCATGCCTCTAACGCCAACGCCTTCAATTGATTAATTTTATCTCTAACCGCCGCCGCTTCTTCAAACTCTAAATTCTGTGCATGCTGAAACATTTTCTTTTCTAGTTTATCCATTTCTTTGCTGATTTCTTTCACGTTCATGTGTGCATATTGCGCTTGTTGCTCAGCTATTTTTAAAGTGTGTTGCGCGTGGCGCTGATCGTAGCCCACACCCATAATGTCGTGTATGGTTTTTTTAATGCCCTGCGGAGTGATATTATATTTTTTATTATGCGCGATTTGTTTTTCTCGGCGACGTTCGGTTTCACCGATGGCGCGTTCCATTGAGCCGGTGATTTTATCAGCATATAAAATCGCGCGGCCGTTTAAGTTTCGCGCGGCACGCCCCATAGTTTGAATCAGTGATCGATCCGAGCGTAAAAAACCTTCTTTGTCCGCATCTAAAATCGCAACTAAAGAAACTTCCGGCAAATCCAAACCTTCGCGCAATAAGTTAATACCGACTAGCACATCGAACTCGCCTAAACGTAAATCCCGAATAATTTCCATGCGTTCAACCGTGTCCACATCAGAATGCAAATAACGCACGCGCACGCCATGCTCAGTTAAGTAATCGGTTAAATCTTCTGACATGCGTTTGGTTAATGTGGTAATTAATACTCGCTCCTGTTTGGCGGCGCGACTATTTATTTCTGACAGCACATCATCCACTTGCGTTGCCACCGGACGAATTTCAACTTCCGGGTCAATCAGTCCCGTTGGGCGCACCACCATTTCAGCAACTTGATCGCAATGCTCTGTTTCATAATTACCCGGTGTTGCCGAAATAAAAATAGTTTGCGGACGCACTTTATCAAACTCATCAAAACGCAGTGGGCGATTATCTAAAGCCGAAGGCAAGCGAAATCCGTAACCGACTAAATTTTCTTTGCGCGAACGATCGCCTTTATACATCGCCCCCAATTGCGGCACAGTGACATGACTTTCATCAATAATTAATAGCGCATTATCCTGCAAATAGTCATATAAACACGGCGGCGGCTCGCCAGGTTCGCGGCCTGATAAATAGCGCGAGTAGTTTTCGATGCCATTGCAGTAACCTAATTCGCGCATCATTTCTAAATCAAAATTGGTACGTTGCTCTAGTCGTTGCGCTTCGACTAATTTATTATTGTCACGCAAATCATTAAGGCGCTCTTTTAATTCATCTTTAATTTTATCGATGGCGTCCTGAATCACATGCTTGGGCGTAACGTAATGCGACTTGGGATAAATCGTTAAACGCGACACTTTGCGCAACACTTCACCGGTAAGCGGATCAAAAAAACTCAGCTGCTCCACTTCATCGTCAAACAACTCAATGCGCACCGCTTCATATTCGGATTCTGCCGGATGCACATCAATCACTTCACCCCGCACCCGATAATTTGCCCGGCCCAGTTCCATATCGTTGCGAGTGTATTGCATTTCGGCGAGGCGGCGCAGAATGTCGCGCTGCTTAATCATGTCGCCTTTTACAATGTGCAGCATCATCGATAGATAAGATTCCGGATCACCCAGACCATAAATAGATGAAACAGTTGCTACCGTAATCGTGTCCTGTCGTTCGAGCATCGATTTAGTAGCCGATAAACGCATCTGTTCTATGTGCTCATTTACCGACGCATCTTTTTCAATAAAGGTGTCACTGGCCACCACATAAGCTTCGGGCTGGTAATAGTCATAATAGGAAACAAAATACTCCACCGAGTTATTCGGAAACAGTTCTTTCATCTCACCATATAATTGTGCCGCGAGGGTTTTATTCGGCGCCAGTATCATTGCAGGGCGTTGCGAGCGCTGAATCACATTAGCAATACTGAAGGTTTTTCCCGAGCCGGTAACGCCGAGTAAGGTTTGATTTAACAAACCTTCCTCTAATCCACCTAATAAAGTTTCGATAGCTTTGGGCTGATCACCCGCCGGGATTTTATCCGTAATTAATTCAAATTTTTTCGACATAATAAAAACAAATTGACTCGAGCGCTCTTTAAAACAAAATTATTCCAAAAAACATTAAAAAAATCCGCTTCCACTCCATTTGGGATAGGACAAAAGCAGGTAACATTGTTTATACTCACGATATTAATAAAAAACCCAATACGCAACCAATCACACAGGGTATATTGCTTTGGCTCAGGCATCCAACAGAATTCAGAAAGTTAAACCTTCACCCACGCTAGCGGTTACCGCACTGGCTCAACAATTGCGCGCCGAGGGCAAGGATGTTATTGGCCTGGCCGCCGGTGAACCGGATTTCCCCACCCCGGACCATGTAAAACAGGCAGCGGTTGAAGCCATTGGCAACAATCAAACTAAATACACTGCGGTCGATGGCATGCCCACTTTAAAGCAGGCCATTATAAACAAATTTGCAGATGATAACGGCTTAAACTACGCAGCCGATCAAATTCTGGTGTCCTGCGGTGGCAAGCAGAGTTTCTTTAATATGGCGCAGGCATTATTGAACCCGGGTGATGAAGTGATTATCCCCGCGCCCTACTGGGTATCGTATCCCGATATGGTTTTACTAGCGGATGCCAAACCGGTAATTGTGCAAGGTGATTTATCCCAGGGTTTTAAAATCACCGCCGAGCAGCTAAAAGCCGCCATTACCGACAAAACCCGTTTATTTGTGATTAACAGCCCGTCCAACCCATCGGGCAAATCTTATTCGGTGAATGAGTTAAAAGCGTTGGCAGAAGTATTGCTGCAATACCCCGATATCATTATTGCCACCGATGACATGTACGAAAAAATTCTGTGGACGGACGATCCCTTCTGCAACATCGTCAATGCCTGCCCGGAATTATACGGTCGCACAGTGGTATTAAATGGGGTATCCAAAGCTTATGCCATGACCGGCTGGCGTATCGGCTATGCTGCGGGGCCAGCCGACTTGATCAAAAACATGAAAAAAATTCAGTCACAAAGCACATCAAACCCAACTTCAATTTCACAGGTAGCGGCACAGGCGGCGCTGGAAGGCGACCAGTCACGTTTAGCCGAAATGAACACAGCCTTTAAAGCCCGCCATGATTTTGTATTAAGCGAACTCAATAAAATAAACGGCGTAGAAAGCATTGCCAGCGACGGCACCTTCTACATCTTCCCCGATTTCAACAAAGTGATGCAAAAAATGGGCATTACAGACGATGTCATTCTAGCTGAAAAGTTATTGGCAGAGGCAGAAGTGGCGCTGGTTCCCGGCTCCGCATTTGGCAGCCCAGGGCATTTACGTATTTCTTATGCAACCGATATGGATACTTTACAGAAAGCCCTTAAACGAATTAAAAACTTTGTTGGATAATTGTTAGAAAATCAGTAAATTAGGGTTGACCGCCAAGAGGTGAGTCAGTATTATAGCGCTCCTCGAAACGATGTAGTTTCGAGTACTATTCCCTGATAGCTCAGTTGGTAGAGCAACGGACTGTTAATCCGTTTGTCCCTGGTTCGAGTCCAGGTCGGGGAGCCAAATTCTAAAGGCCTCGCAGCAATGCGGGGCTTTTTTATGATAATTTAAAATATCCCATAAAAATTTATCCCCGTAAAAATCCCTTTAGCTACATTTGAAAAAAACACCTTGAACACTGCCCACAAGATATTATTCTTACTAACTATTTCAAACAATTAAATATCCGCGTAGTATATAATTTTATATTATTCAATCACTTAAATAACAACTAACATAATACCAAATGGATTTATTCTCCCTTTCAGCTCTCAAGATCTGTATTTTCATCATGTTCTAGCGGGAGACACCTTAACTGGAATTATTAATCGCTATTTTCCAGGCAATGCCAAACCAATTGATAATCAAATAAAACAGGTATTGATCAATAATCCAAATATTAAAAGCCCCGATCTTATTCGACCAGGACACTAAGAACAGCTGTTCCCAATATCTACCTGACACCTATCGCCCCTTAAGAGACCCGTCAGGTGAAAATGCTTTGGCAAACTATGGATATCAATGCACAAAAACTAATAAAAGAAACTTCACCTATTTATAATCAGCTATCACTTGGCCTTGCCGGTGGCGGCACAACTTTGTTTCCACTTGATGCAACATTAGCTTCAAATATGTCATTATTAAATGGCATTCCGGATGTCTACCATGACTATAAACAGGGTAATATTTCGAAATATGAATTTAATAAAATAAGAAAGGCCAAACTTAATCAATATTCAAATAATATTGGCCCAGCTATTAAAAAAATAATTTACGCTGACAATAAAATTAAAAATTCGTTTAAGCTGGCGTCTGGGCGTAGCCTAAATGCAACCAAATCTATAACTCAACATATGCGTAAATTAACCACCATATCAAAAACGGCTTCGAAGGGTGGTGTTGTACTAGCGGGTGTTGGCCTTACGGCAAGTTGTAATCAAATTTCTAAAAAGGGTTTTAGAATGTAATATATTTTTATCTGTAATTGGAGACACAAACCTTAACTCGCCCTCATTTACTGCTTGATTACCTGTATCACAGTCGTCATAAAAGCATTTTTCTTCGGGCGTTAATTGGACTGCCACTAAATATACGTTAATAACGCCTGTAATCATTATTAAAAAACAAGCTAACAATTTTAGATTGATTTTCATATTGTGTTTCATATTATCTCCAACTTCAGTTACAGAGTAAAAACAAAACACTCTTCATTATATCGTCACTTATTAGCAACAAATAAGTCATAACCACACCGTATCTTGTGCCGCATAGGGACAGCCGAATACCAGAGGATGGTAGGGGTTACACAAAAGTATATGACTTAACTGTTGGGGATAAATAAATGAAACGCATTAATTTTATAAATACATTACTGGCATCAGCCATGAGTGCTTCATTAATGGGCATTGCTCACGCTGACCCTGTAAATGAATCACCTGAAAAATGGTATGCGAATGGTGAAGCTGCAATTCAAACTGCAAAAAAAATACAGGCAAATAAACATAAAGCTAAAAATATCATTTTATTTGTTGCCGATGGAATGGGGGTTAGCACCACCACTGCAGCACGTATTCTTGAAGGCCAGCTGCGCGGTGAAAGCGGTGAAGAAAATCAGTTAAGTTTTGAAGTGATGCCCTATGTTGCGCTTAGTAAAACCTATAACACTAACCAACAAACACCCGATTCTGCTGGCACCATGACGGCAATGATGACCGGCATAAAAAGTAAAGCCGGCGTTATATCAGTCAATCAAAATGTTTTTCGTGGCGATTGCGCTAGTAGCAAAGGTTCCGAGTTAACCACGTTTTTAGAACAAGCTGAAATGGCAGGTTTGTCAACGGGTGTTGTTACAACGGCACGTTTAACCCACGCCACACCGGCGGCCACTTATGCTCACGCGCCTGAACGTAACTGGGAAGATGACCACGACTTAACTTCCGAAGCCATTGATAACGGTTGTAAAGATATTGCGCGCCAGTTAATTGAATTTCCTTACGGCAACGGTTTAGAAGTTGCCCTCGGCGGCGGACGCCGAAACTTTTGGCCGCGCAATATGGCCGACCTTGAAGATGCAGGTAAAACCGGTGAGCGTGATGACCAACGTAACTTAACTGAGGAGTGGGTAGAAAATTATGACAACGCCTTTTTCGTATGGAACAAAGCGCAGTTTGACAACATTAATGCTAACAACACTGACCACTTACTCGGCTTATTCGATCGTTCGCACATGGAATATAGTCAGGACCGTGGTGACGATATTGGTGGCGAGCCTTCACTCACCGAAATGACTAACAAAGCCATAGATATTTTACAAAAAAATAACAAAGGTTATTTCTTAATGGTTGAGTCGGGGCGTGTCGATCACGGACACCATGCGGGAAATGCTTATCGAGCATTAACCGACACGATTGAATTTTCTAACGCCGTAAAATCTGCTATGCAAAAAACCGACCCGCGCGAGACGCTTATTATTGTTACCGCAGATCACAGCCACGTATTTACCATTGCAGGTTACCCGACTCGCGGCAACCCGATTTTAGGTAAAGTGGTAGGCAACGACAGTCGCGGCGTAGCGAAGGACAGCTTTTCAATGGCGAAAGACGGCATGCCATACACGACTGTAAGTTATGCTAACGGCCTTGGATATGCATCACTGGAAACCGGTGGCGATACCCGCTACAAGCTTCCTGAACAAGCTGGACGAGTTGCAGACCTGAGCTCAATTGATACTGAAGACGAGGGTTTTCATCAGGAAGCTTTAGTGCCGTTGAGTTCAGAAACGCATGCCGCAGAAGATGTTGCCATTTATGCGGGTGGCCCGGGTGCTTATTTAATGCATGGTGTACAGGAGCAAAACTACATATATCATGTTATGAATAAAGCTTCTAAAATTGAACGTCGTATGGCAAGAACTCATGGCGATCATAAAAAAAATGGCCCTGGAAAAGTAAAATGGGCAAATGCAGATGAAGATCGTTCTAATGACTAATAAACCGTAATGAATAAATAAAAACTATAATACTGTTTAGCGAATTAAGGGATGCCAGTGGCATCCCTTTTTTTATTATAGATTAAAACTATAGCGCATCTCTAAAAATATAGACATTGCAATATTCAGCATACTACTAATGTGTTTATCGGTTAATAGTTTTTTTGCTAATTCGACATCGGTAGTTTTTATACAATAGTGATTTTCAAACTCTTTATCGTCCACTTGATAAAGTTCTAATTTTTTCACTACGCACTATGTGCCTGCTCTTCATCCTGATTAAAATGAATTTTTTCTTCATTCTTTCCAAATGCAGTTCGAATATCATCTACAAAACCAGATAGAATTTCACCTAAATATTTTTCTGTAAATTTTTTCGAATCACCACCCGACCTACAAATTAAAAATCGAGTCTAGCAATCTAATAAGGCTCTTTTTCCCTTGTTGTGTTTTTCATTTCAGGTAATGCAAGCCACGTATAATATGTTGCTATAAACCATTTAACTGCGCATAATGACACACACTGACAAGCTAAAATGATAATGAATTATGGACAATGACATTACCCTGCCAACCTGGCTCTTTATTTTACTGCTACTTTTCGCCGCCATAATGGTGCTCGACCGGCTGCTCATGCCGGGGCTGCGCTGGTATTTTCATCGCCGCGTCAATAAAGTCATCGATGAAGTTAGTGCACGCCTCGACATCGAAATTCGCCCTTTTCAACTAACCCGCAAACAAAGTCTAATCGACCAACTGGTTTTTGATGAGCCCGTTATCGAAGCCATTAAAGCCTACGCACAAGAAAACAATATGCCTGCTGCCTTAGTTCAACAAAAGGCTCGCCAATATGCCAGTGAAATTGTACCCGCATTTAACGCTTATATTTACTTCCGACTAGGTTACTGGTTAGCTCGAAAATTCGCGCGTTTAGTTTATCGTATTCGTGTGGGCTTTTTTGATGATGACGGCTTAAAAAAAATTCCACAGGGTGCAAGCGTGGTTTTTGTTATGAACCATCGCAGTAATATGGACTATATTCTTACTTCATTTTTAGTTGCTGAAAAAACAGCACTATCTTATGCGGTAGGCGAATGGGCGCGCATATGGCCGCTGCAGACCTTAATAAAATCGATGGGAGCATTTTTTGTGCGCCGCAATTCAGACAACCCGTTATATCGGAAAATTTTAGAACGCTATGTTCATATGGCGACTCGCGCGGGTGTTTGCCAGGCGGTTTTCCCCGAAGGGGGTTTAACAAAAAACGGTACGATGCGCGAACCTCGATTGGGTTTTATGGACTATATGTTGCGAGATTTTCACCTCGAATTTGATAAAGATATTGTATTTGTACCGGTGGGTATAAATTACGACCGTGTTATTGAAGACAAAAGTTTAATTCGCAAACTCGATAAACAAGCCGAAAAACGCAGCACATGGTTTATTATCAAAACTACGATTTCATTTATTTATAAAATGGTTTTATTATCACGAAAAATGCGCTGGAAACGTTTTGGATATGCCAGTGTTAATTTCGGTCATCCGGTTTCAGTTAAAGAATACTGCAAAAATAATAACATCGACTTTAGCCAATACGAACAAGAACAACGTTTTGAAGAAGTCAAAAAACTTGCTGATTGCCTTATGAAAAATATCAGCAATGTTGTGCCTATACTACCTGTTGCATTAATGGCTGAAATATTATTAGAAAATAAATATGAATGGAGAAGTGAGCTTGACTTAAAATCAACTGCCACGTTAAAAATAGATACCTTAAAAGAAAAAGGCGCACCTATTAATGTTTCCTCAAATGCATGTGAAAGCGTTTTAAACAATGCACTTAACATGCTAGTTTCTAGAGGGCTAGTGGATACAAAAGAAAATTTATTATGCGTTAATAAGTCTTCTGTCGTCTTGCTCGAATATTATGCGAATTCAATTCGTCATTGGCAATAAATTATTTATCCATACTCTCTTAAAATTTCAACAATTTACACATGATATTTTTTATACCACTTTTCCTTTCCCAAACGTTGCACTTCTAAATGCTGCTCAATAACTTGTTTACAAATCACAACCAAAAAAAAACACCAACATTTCTGTTAGTGCTTTTTTTTTCTGGGGTGAGTGACGGGACTTGAACCCGCGACATCCGGAATCACAATCCGGGGCTCTACCAACTGAGCTACACCCACCATAAACTTATGAAAATGGCGCGCCTGACAGGACTCGAACCTGTTACCCTCGGCTTAGAAGGCCGATGCTCTATCCAGATGAGCTACAGGCGCTTATACAGATCCGTCCATATTTACAGGACTTGGGTTGAATGTTCACTCTCAACCGTGCAAAGCATTATCAATTATTTCGACAAAACCTTGCACTTTTTTAATTTGGTCGGGGTAGAGAGATTCGAACTCCCGACATCCTGCTCCCAAAGCAGGCGCGCTACCAGACTGCGCTATACCCCGATGTCATACTTTGACAAGCTCCTTGTCACGCTTGCGCGAATCTCGTTTAAGCAATTCACGTAGCAACAAACGAGGAGCGGATATTACGCATTTACACGATTCAGGTCAACTGCTTCATAGCGTAATTCGTTAAAATACCTATGTTTTTATTATAATGATACTTGTGGCTTGTACCCTTTGCATGAGAAAATCCGCAGCAGAATTTAACTCTACCCTTACCGAGTACAAAATAAGTATGTCTGCACAAATTATAGATGGCAAACAGGTCGCAGCAGACCTCCACGAAACCATCAAACAACGCGTTGATGAACGTTTAAGTGTAGGCAAAAAAGCCCCTGGGCTGGCGGTGATATTAGTGGGTAAGGACCCCGCCTCACAGGTATATGTGCGCAACAAACGCCTGGCCTGTGAAAAAGCCGGTATTTTATCCCGTGCTTATGATTTATCCGCTAACACTTCACAACAAGCTTTAGATAATCTCATCGATCAGTTAAATGACGATGACGACATTCACGGCATTTTAGTACAGTTCCCTTTACCTGAGGGGCTCGATGAATCTGCGGTAATCGATCGTATTAATGTTAAAAAAGATGTCGATGGCTTTCATCCCTACAACCTCGGCCAACTGGCACAGCGCAAACCCGGTTTACGCCCCTGCACACCTTATGGGGTAAAACTTTTACTCGATTCAGCCGGTGAAACTTTTTATGGCCGTAATGCGCTTATCGTGGGTGCATCCAATCATGTGGGCCGACCTGCTGCACTAGAACTATTACTGGCAGGTGCCACCGTCACCGTCACTCATCGCTTTACGGCCGATCTAGAAGATCATGTGCGCCGTGCCGATATCGTCGTCGTGGCTGTTGGTAAACCCGGCCTGGTAAAGGGTGAGTGGATTAAAGATGGCGCTACAGTAATTGATGTGGGTATTAACCGCCTCGATGATGGCACCCTCTGCGGCGATGTCGATTTTAAAACGGCATCAAAACATGCCGCATGGATAACTCCTGTCCCCGGCGGCGTTGGCCCTATGACGGTTGCAGTATTATTACTTAACACCCTTGATGCTGCGGATGCACTCGATAAATAGCATAAATCATATTCATTTAACTAAGCCGGCGCTGGGGTGCTACACTTTAAATAACACTCAACACTTATGGTTGAAAAGCCCATAGTTTGAATGAAAACAACTAAAAGTCATTCCAGGGTGGTATAAGTTGTTATCTATAATTCCCGAATACGCCTAGCGGAAATGACGAAGTTTTTTTCTTCATGTGATTTTTAAAAAACATTATAAAAAGATAACGCTAAAAGCTTGCACCAAAAATGTATAGTTTTTGCTAACAATCAAAAATAAATTTAACCTGCAACCACGAATTCATCTATGCATGACAACCTCAGCGACACCATAATTTTACTAGCCATCTCCGTCGTCGCTGTCGCCCTGTTTCGACGCATTAAACTCCCCGCTATTTTAGCCTACTTAGCAGTTGGCATTAGCCTTGGCCCACATGCGGCAAATTTGGTAGAAAGCTCAAACACCCTGCATTTTTTAGCCGAAGTCGGCATCGCATTTTTGTTATTCAGTTTAGGACTGGAGTTTTCATTAAATAAGCTCATTGCTAACCGGCGTTCAGTAGTGGGGCTAGGCAGTGCGCAGGTCTTTCTCACTTTATTAATTGCCGGCACCAGCGCCTGGCTGCTCGGCGCCAGTCGTGAGTCAGCATTTGTAATTGGCTGCGTTATAGCGCTGTCCTCTACCGCCATTGTGATTAAACAGTTGGGCGAGCAACTCGAAATCGACTCCCGCCACGGCAATGCATCCATTTATATTTTATTATTTCAAGATATCGCCGTTGTCCCCATGCTGGTCATTATTTCTACGCTTGCCGGCGAGCATGAAACCTCATTTTTAGTCGAGCTATCCTATAGTTTTGCAATGGGCGTAGGTGTCACCATTATTATGCTGGCAATTGGCCGTTGGTTATTACGCCCGTTATTTCATGAAGTAGCTTCTGCCCGCTCTGCAGAACTATTTACCCTGACGGTTTTATTAATTGCATTATTGTCTGCATGGGCGACTGAACAAGCGGGTTTATCAATGGCGCTGGGGGCATTTTTAGCCGGCATGATGCTAAGTGAAACCGAATTTAAACATCAAATTGAAAATGATATTCGACCATTTCGCGATATTTTTCTCGGCCTGTTTTTTATCACCATCGGCATGATGCTAAACCTATATGACCTGCTCGATATTATTCACTGGGCGTTACTCATTGCACTCGCTATTATCATTGGTAAAACATTATTAATTATGATGCTCAGCAAATACATTATCGGCTCATCCACCGGCGTGGCATTACGCACCGGCGTAGTGCTCAGCCAATGCGGTGAGTTTGGTTTTGCGATTATGGCGGTGGCGGCGAGCTTCAATGTTTTGCCACAAACCGAGTCACAAATATTATTAACTGCGATTATTTTCACCATGATCGCCACGCCATTTTTAGTAAAATACAATGGCTTAATTGCAAAAAAATTCACCGGTAGTTATGTACAAAGCCGAGAGAGCATTAAAAACAATATCAGCAGCAACACCCGTTCAATGGACAAGCATGTCATCATTTGCGGCTTTGGACGCATCGGCCAAAACATCGCCAAAATTTTAGATGCGGAAGGTTTTAAATATTTCGCCCTCGACTTTAATGTTGACTTAATCAACAATGCGACCAAAGCCGATTATCGAGTTTCATTTGGTGATTCAACCCATCGTGAAATATTAATAGCCGCCGGCATTGAACGCGCTTCCATTTTAATTATCTGCCACGACAATGTCGGCTCCGCTGAAAAAACCTTAAAACAAGCAAAACATTTAAACACAGAAGTTCCCGTCTTAGTTAGAACCAAAGACGACACGTATTACGAACAACTCACCGAAGCCGGCGCTACCGAAGTTATCCCCGAAACACTGGAGTCCAGTCTTATTATGGCATCCCATGTATTGTCTATTTTAGGCATTCCGATGGCAAAAATTGTGCGCCGCATACAAGAAGTGCGCAACAACAAATACGCCAACATGCGCGAATTTTTTGATGGCCATGAGACCCACAATTTAGAGTTACCCAATGATGTTCGCAAACGTTTAAGCAGCTACACACTAGAGAACGGCGCATTCGCCATTGGCAAAAAACTGCATGATTTACAGTTACATTCAAAAGGCATCACTTTGCATAAAAATCGCAAAGATGATTCGAATGTTGTGCCACCGAATTCTGATAAAAAATTACAAGCCGGCGATGTACTAGTGCTATTTGGCACACCGGAAGATCTAGAGCATATTGAAGGTTTTTTAATGCATGGATAACCTAACTAATGCTCCGATACAAGCAGGTTAATACCTAAGTTTATTGCTTTCCTGTCTGCGCAAAAACCTCGGCAACTTGAAAATATTATTTTTTTGACGCATAAACACAGTCCATCGTTTTTACTAACCATCTAAAAAAACAAAAAAACCACGCCCATCGAACGTGGTTTTTAATTTTTTAATGATAGTGAGTAACCAGTACCAATAGCGATGCATTTATTCAAAAAAACAAATGCATTGCAAACCGGTTTAAACGTTACTTTTCACGCGTCTGCGCGCCACCGCTAACAAGCCAAGCAAGCCACTACCGAATAACCAAACCGCAGCCGGCACAGGCACTGACGATGGCGGTAAAAAACCATCACTGGCACTTAGCACTAAGTTAGCGCTAAAGCCCTCGCCAACATGTAACTCCGACACATCAAAAAAGAAGCTCACATCTAAGACTTCATCGGCGCTGATTAAATCATCCCATAATCCAAAGTTCAGCGCATTATCATCAAAGTAAGTCATTGCAGAGCCGAGGTCAGTAAAGTTCAGATCTGACACCTGCGTGCCTTCAATATTCATGCGAAAGCGCAGGTTATCAAAACCGTGATCTCCCTGGGCAAACGGGTCGAGCATACCGATGACCAGATCGGTGCTGGTGCGCCCTGCCATATCGATATTAAAATCCACTGAACTGCTAAATAATTGCGCCGTAGTGGCTTCGCCGTTAACTGAAAACGAACCGCCAAACACCGCTAGAGCCAGCGCTTCTTTATCGTCAATCGCGGCACGCACCCGCGCATTATCGGCCACCGCATCGGAGGCATCTTGCTGGTCGGGTAGCACCGTTGCAAACGCCGCAGCCTGTAAACCAATAGCCTGTGAGCGATTTCGTGCAGGCTGGTTTTGATTGACACTGGCCTCTGTTCGACTGGTGGCAAGCGCACCGGTTGTTCGGTTACCAAACACATCGCCACGCACCGTTGCGGAAGCGTAGTTACGGTTTACAGTAGTCACGCCCGAGTTGGCAGTAGCACGTACCTGTCCAGAAGTACCGGTTGCAATTGATACCGCATCAGCACTGCCGTTTCTTGAGCTGCCCGTGGCGCTACCACCATTAGCAAATGACCAGGCATTAGCGGCACCCAAACCACTGCTTTGTGCAACGGCTCGTGCATCACCGCCACGCCCATCAATAAAGTTGGCACCGGTGCCCACAAAACCTCTACCTCCATTGGCCCGTGACGTGCTGCTAACACTTAATAGACCATTGTTCGAAGCGATGGCCGATGAGCTGGCGTCCCCTCCGGTGCCACCGTAGCCGCTGCTGACCAACGGGCTACCAACCAAGCCTCCACGCCCACCTATTGCAATATCATTAACGACTACGGCGCTATTACCCAAAGCCGAGCCCACGGATTCACTCTGTGCATTTCCGCCCCTACCCAAAAATACATTTAAACCATTACTAACGCCACCGCCATTACCACCAGTAGCGCTACCCCTTACATTGACTGTTTGAGCATCACCACGACTAATGCCCCGTGAACTAGCACTGGCATTGGCACCCGAACCGGCACTCGCGCCGTTAATACTACGTCCCCCTCTACCCGCCGTTGCGGTACCTGTTACGCGAACACTTCCGGAATCATTATCACCCAGCGCAATAACTGAAGCACCGGCACCATCCGAGGCGGTGCCGGTTAATGCGTTTCTAAAGCTACCAAAACCACCGGCTGCCGTCGCGGTAAGATTCAGCGCGGCACTGGATGTGACTTTGCTTAAGTCACTGCTGGCACTACCGGCAGCACCACTATTACCCGCCTGTACACTGCCTGCACTACCGGCCGTTGCAATTTGACTAAGGCTTAGTGTGCCGGAGCTATCACCATCAACCATATTGGTTAAGCTGACACTGGCACCATTACCGGCATTACCGGTATTGGTACCCGAGCCACCATTACCACCGATTGCACTTCCGGTCACCACAATTAAGCCACCGTTACTGGATTGGGCATAAACAATTCCATTATCATCAACCAGCGCAGCCTGCCCGCCATTACCCGCATTAGCGGCATCTGAACTACCACCATTACCACCGGTTGCGGTTGCAACTAGTGCATTATTTAGTAAGCTGCTACCGAGTATATCGCCACTCACTGCGCCGTTACCGCCGTCAGCACCATTACCGGCAACGCCGTTGCCGCCGTTACCCCCCGTTGCTCTCAGCGTTACATCAAAGTTGCCGCCTAAAACAGAATTATCTAAGCTCAAAAATGATGTGGCATTGCCACTCGCGCCACCGTTATCACTGCTACTGCCTCCTGCGCCACCGATTGACGTTTGATTAATGAAAAACCTGCCCGCCGAAGATCCGCTCACCGCATCGCTCATTACCGAGTTTGCTCCGGCACCACCGTTTGCGCCGTTTGTACCCCTGCCACCAGCCCCACCTCTTTGTGAAGCATTAAGCGTAACCGCACCTAAACGATTCGTACCATTTGATGTCGCAAAAGCTGTTCCACCATCACCGCCCTGTGCGCTTGCGGCGCCACTATTATTATTGGCTATACCACCGACTCCGCCTCGTGCATTGGTTGTTACCGTTAGCCTCTGTATAGTTGAAGCATTGCTGGCCGAAGCGACTGATCGGGCTGAACCGCCATTCGCACCAGCACTACCTGTGCCGCCGGCGCCTGCAATGACTAAATCACTCACCGTTACCTGACTACTGCCCTGGGCTGTGGCTGTAGATAAACTGGATGCATCGCCTCCCGCACCGGCAACACCACCATTAGAAGTATCACCACCGCTGCCGCCAGTAACCGTATTTGTTATCGAAATTGTCTGATTATCGGCACTCGTTGAAGCTGTTGCGGTATTACTGGCAATACCACCATTTCCCGCATTGGCTCCAGCGCTAGCACCGCCTCCAACACCGCCTCTCACCGTATTTCTAGTTATCAAACTCCCTGCGTCATTACTGCCGGTTGCACTGGCTGTTGCATTACCTCCATCGGCAGCGGCTCCACTGCTAGAAATACGAAAACTTGAATTACCACCAAATGCCTCTGCGCTTAAGCTTAAAGAGCTGCTGCTGATGGTTTTGTCTAAAACACTGCTGGCATTGCCACTCGTAGCGGTTATGCCATCTTCAACCCCGCCTGAATTACCCCCAACAGCACTTTGGGTTAAACTTAGCCCGCCTCGGGTATCACCATCCACCGCATTATTTAAGCTCACATCAGCGCCATTTCCCGCATTGGCTGTGCCGGTTGCTTGCCCTCCGTTACCGCCGGTTGCAGTGCCATCAACAACCATATCACCATCGATAGATTGCCCGTAAACCGTTGACTGACCCACACCTATGCTGTTTGTAAAGCCGGCGGCTCCGCCATTACCGGCACTCATCCCGCCTGTCGATCCTCCACCAACACCCCCACGAGCGGTTGCGGTTACCCGACTAATGCCACTACTGGTGGTGGTCGTGTTAATTAAGGTAGTGGCATCACCACCATTTGCACCATTACCTCCTCTGGTGCTGTTGCCGCCATTCCCCCCGGTGGCATTCACTACCGCATTGACCAGTCCCCCCAATGAAGAGTTATTGGCGGTTAAATCTGACAGGGCATCCCCTCCACTACCCGCATCACCCTCTGTGCTGTTACCACCACGCCCACCGATGGCGCTTTGAAAAAAACTTAAAACACCTGCGGTAACACCTCTTACACCATCCACTATAGTTGAATCCGCACCTGCACCTGCATTTGCCAAATTACTGGCTGCACCACCGATGCCGCCGGTTTGAATGGCTCTTAGTGACAGGCCGCCCGCTGTATTACTGCCACTGGCATCAGCTGTAGCTACACCACCGGCCCCTGCGGTTTGGCCATTACCCGTAGCAACCCCTCCATTACCGCCGGTGGCCGTTGCACGCACATCAACAAACTGATTACCCACACTGCTTCCTATCGCAGTGGAACTGGCCAAACCACCACTGCCAACGCTCGTTTCACCTCCATTAGCCGCATTAGCAGCACCACCTAACGCCCTGTCGCTAACGGTAACTCGGCTACTTGCCGCCGCTTCACCTCTTGAGACACTTGTTGCATTACCCCCATTACCACCGCTTGAGCCACTACCGAATGTCACTGCACCGGCGCCACCCGCTCTCGCCACACCGGTTACTCTAATGGTTTGAGCATCCCCACTGGTGAGCCCGACAGCTGAATTATTTGCATTGCCCCCTGCACCGGAATTTGCACCATTTTGCCCAGCGCCACCAAAACCCCCGATCGCCGTGCCAAAAATAGAAACCCCGCCGGCGTCATTACTGCCACTCGCATTCGCCGTGGCGTTCGCACCGCTGGATGCGTTGCCCGTAGATGAATTTCGAGTATTACCACTACCAGCGGTTGCCACTGCACTGAGCGTTAATAAGCTACTACTGGTCGATTTACTTAATGTGCTAGCTGCGCTAGCCGCCACCCCGTTAGCGCCATCACCAACAGACCCGGCACTCCCACCGGTGGCATTTTGAGTTAAAGAAAGGTTACCACTGGTATTACCATCCACCGCGTTGTTTAAGCTGACATTCACGCTGCTGCCCGCATTGCCATTACCCGTTGCACTGCCGCCGCTACCGCTGGTCACGCTACCGGTGACTCTAACAATTCCACCCTCGGTCGACTCGCCATAAACCGTACCTAAACTAGCACTTCCTCCATTTCCGGCGGTTGCTATGGAAGAAGGGGAATCAGTGACATTGCCACCACTTCCTGCATTGGATGTGGCAGTAACGGTTGCATTTGCGGTGGCACGGGTGCTGGCGCTGGCTGTTGCATTGCCGCCATTGCCGCCATTACCGCTGTCACCACGAACCCCGGTTCCAGTAGTTGAGCCACCCGTACCGGCACGAACACCGGCTCCGCCCCGGGCAATAGCCGATGCACTGGCACTACCGGTTTGAATATCACCATCGGTTAACTGATCGGCTGCGGCATTAGCATTACCGCCATTACCACCGTTACCACCATCACCGCCGTTTGCATTGGTTGGAGAGCCACGGCCACCCGCACCACCCAGACCACCATTACCACCGCGCGCATTTGCACTGTTTTGTAAATCATCGGCTATGGCATTAGCCGTAGCACTATTACCATCGGTGCCATTACCACCGGCACCACCGGGATTATCAACAACACCCGCGACACCATTTACACCGGCATTACCGTTAATAGTAACGGATGTTGACCAGGCACTACTGGAGGCACAAAGTAAAGCAGTTAAACTAAGAGAAAGAGTTGAGCGTTTGAACGGTATAGAATGTTGCATGATTGAGCATCCTTATCATCATTTACATCAAGAGATTTATTTTCATTTATAAAACTACAGCGCACCACTTTGCTGTTAATCTTTTTGCACAAGGAAACCTAGCAGAGAATTATTATTTAAGAAAGAAAAAATTAACTTAAAGTTAAAAATAATTTATTTTCTAACCCGAACGGGTTAATTTTTCATTGACTTTAACAGTGAAACATATTTTTCATTGTTATAAAATAATATCGCCCAAACAACCAAGTATTAATATGATTTCAAAAAAAACACTACAAAAAGCATCTGATAATAACATCATCAAGCCTGAACAAATCGAACCTCTCTACCAATTTATAAAGAACGAATCTACAAACGAAGACACTAAAAAATATTCTATCAACAAAGAAGAACCGTTAAAATTTATCCGCAGCTTTGGCGATGTATTTATTGCACTGGGTATTATTTTACTGGTTGTTTCAATTAACATGACACCACTAAACGGCTATTACTATTTACTACCCGCAGCGGGCTTTGTAATTATTGCCGAGTGGCTAGTGCGAGTTCGCCGCTTAGCCTTACCGGGCATTGTTATATTAATCGCCATTTTATATTTTATTAACAAAGCCTTTTCATTTGAAACCGAAAGTGCAACCACCGCAGGGCTTGCTGTAATTTGCATTAGTAGCCTGCTATTTTATTTAAGATATAAAATGCCATTTAGTTTACTACCACTAGCAGCAAGCCTGGTTGCCATTAGTGTTATTCAAATTGGCGCAGACGTGTTAAACAGCCCTATTATTTTTGTAGTGATGGGGTTAATTATTTTTAGCACTGCAATGGCATTTGATTCACGAGACACAAAAAGACAAAGTCATTTAAGTGACAGCGCTTTTTGGTTACATTTATTAGCCGCCCCCTTAATTGTGCATGGTGCGATGATTACACTATTAACTAGCGAGCGAACACTAGTACATTCATTTAGCAATGATATGTTAATGATTATTTTTTTCGGCGTTTTTTTTCTAGTCGCACTGTTTATTGATCGTCGAGCAATGTTAGTATCGACTCAACTATATGCCATTTATGCACTCACTCAATTATTTCAAAATAATTTAATTGACCCGAAAAATGTAATGATTTATGTGTTAATGGCATTGGGTTTATTTGTGATATTTTTTGGCACTTACTGGTATAAAACCCGGCGCGTTATTTTTGGCGTGTTTGCGAATAGTAAATTAGGCAGGTTTGTGCCTGATTTGAAAACACTGGATGCCGAATAAACTTTGTCATTCACATGAATTATTTCCAATAATCAAACTACTATCCAATAAAAAAACCCGATTAAAAAACAACCCGATTATACGATTAAGTTTATACGGGAGAATACGAAATTTATTAAAACAAAGACAAGATTTAATTTTTAAAATTCCACTAAAACATCAACACTTCTAATGCTCCTATCTACTTGCATGAACATTCAAAAAAGAAATCGCATCACTCAAGTTTAACCAGACCCTTCATCACCATATCTGTAAAACTCACCAGCCCAATTACATTTCTATTTTCCACTACCGGTGCGCGGGCTAACCCATAATGCTCAAATAATCGTGCACAATAGCGTATATCCATTTTCGGGTCGATATTAATAACCGGTTTGGACATCACTTCATAAATATTTACACGGCTGGGTGAGCGGTCAACGGCTAATACTTTTTTTGCTATGTCGGACAGTAGTACAATTCCATACTCATCATTGTCATCACGTTTTTGTACAATTAATGATTTAGTTTCTACATGCTTCATCATTCCCAGTGCTTCTAACACGGTCATTTTTCCATCGACTATATCGAAGTTCGTTTTCATCACATCTCTAATTCTAATTAATGCTCTGCTCATTACAATTCCTCTTCAATAATTTGCGATAAGCTTTCAACTTGGTGCGCAACCCCCACCGCATCTTCTACATCTATTTGAAAGGCAATACCACTTCCAGGGCCAGTATCAAAACCTGCTACTTCTGAAATATCTTCTAAAATATGACGACTTAAATGCTCTTCTACTAAAAACAATAAAACATCACGTTGGGTTTCTAAGGTTAAACCTAAAAATGTTTTGCATTGTTTTAATCCTTCACCCCGTGCATTACTGATAATTGTAGCACCGGTGGCTCCGGCATCGCGTGCAGCATCCATCACCTTGTCGGTTTTTAAATCATCAACAAATGCAATAATTAATTTAAAATGCATAACACTTCCTCATTTAATTTTGTTACCGCGCTTCGCCATAAACTCTGACATTTGCGCGTAAGCCATGACTGACATAATAGGAAACAAACTGGCAAAAGCAATTAAGCCGAAGCCATCGATTAATACGTTGCGCCCCGGCACGGTTTCAGCCAGGCCTAAACCCAGTGCGGCAACCAGGGGAACAGTTACAGTTGATGTGGTGACGCCGCCGGAATCATATGCCAAAGGCACAATCATTTTAGGCGCAAAAAAGGTTTGTATCACCACCACAATATAGCCGCTGATAATAAAATAATGAATGGGAAAGCCGGTGACAATTCGATAACTTCCAAGAGCAATTCCGACAGCCACACCGAAGGCAACTGCGCGTCGCAACCCCCAGACACCAATCGCTCCACCGGAAACTTCGTGGGCTTTTATAGCCACTGCAATTAGTGATGGCTCGGCAATGGTGGTACTAAAACCTATAGCGAATGCAAATAAGTAAACCCAGTAATAATCAGCCCAATGCCCTACTGTTGGCACGGAAGATAAATCGCCATAAATAAAAGCGGGATTAGTGAGTTGCTCGGCCATTAATCTGCCAAGTGGAAACAGTGCCTGCTCTAAGCCTAATAAAAATAATGACAGGCCCACTAATACATAAATAAAGCCTATAACAACACGTTTTAAATTGGCAATAGGCTTTCGGATAACAAAAATTTGAAACCCAAAAATAATACTGACGATAGGCAGCACATCGATTAATGTTTCCAGTATCATTTTAAATAAACTTAACAACAGTCCCATTAAATTATTATCCCCAAAATTATCACGCCCTAAATAACCATGCCGTAGGCCATCACAAAAATCATCGGCGTTAAAGATGCAAAGGCAATTAAACCAAATCCATCGGTCATTGGGTTACGCCCTTTAATTGCAGAGGCCAGGCCAACACCTAAAGCAGTAACCAACGGTACCGTAATAGTTGAAGTGGTAACACCGCCAGAATCATAAGCAATGCCTATAATTTCTTTGGGCGCAATCGCCGTCATAAACACTACTAAAATATAACCGCCCATAATCATGTATTGAATCGACCAGCCTTTGAGTATGCGCAACACACCAATCACAATCGCCAAACCCACCGAAAAGGCGACAGTGAAACGTAAACCATCAGCATAACTTTCCATTGCATCTACATTATTTTTTATCATGCCACCCGTGGCAGCAATTTCAGATGCTTCTTCTGCGACGGCAATTAACGCTGGTTCGGCAACGGTAGTGCCAAAGCCTAAACAAAAAGAAAAAATTAACAGCCACATTACACTACCTTTTCTGGCGAAGGCATTAGCCATGCTTTCACCAATCGGGAATAAGCCCATTTCTAATCCATAGATAAAAAAGGTTAAACCTGAAATAATAAATAATGTGCCGATGATAATATTACTGAAACCGGGAATGGGCTGTTGTAAAACCACGGCTTGAAAAAAACCAATGACGAGTATAATAGGCAGCAAATCTCTTAAGCTACCCAGCATGGATTTTAATAATGCGAATAGGGCTTGCTGCAAAAGTGGCTCCGTTTATAGTTAACAATACTCTTTAAATAACCGTATTGAAATTTTCTCCCTTAGAATAAAGGAAGATTTAATGAGTTCAGTTTTTTAACTCTATCAATCGAACAATTTAAGCTGCACGTTTAGACGAATACTACCACGACTATTTTTTAAATTTAGCCTCAACTTCCAACACTTGTTGCGTCATATCAATAACACTGTCGGGATTTAACGAAATCGACAGAATACCCTGTTCAACTAACCAGCGAGTAATTTCAGGAAAATCCGATGGTGCCTGCCCACAAATTCCAACATATTTATTTTTAGCTTTACAGGCATCAATCGCCATTTTCATCATAACTTTCACCGCGTCATTTCTTTCATCAAATCCGCTGATTAATCCCGAGTCGCGGTCAACACCTAAAGTCAGTTGAGTTAAATCATTTGAACCAATAGAAAAACCATCGAAGTGCTCTAAAAACTCATCGGCCAACAATGCATTAGCAGGAATTTCACACATTAAATATATTTTTAATTTTTTCTCTCCTCGCTGCAAACCAAAATCAGAAAGCAACTGCAAGGTTTGTTGTGCTTCATCTACACTGCGTACAAAGGGAATCATTATATCTACATTGCTGAGTCCCATTTTATCGCGCACAATTTTTAAGGCTTTACATTCCATTTCAAAGCAATCACGAAACTCTTTTGAAGGATATCTGTACGCACCACGAAAACCTATCATTGGATTTTCTTCTTCTGGCTCAAATAAATCACCACCAATCAGTGAGGCATATTCATTAGATTTAAAATCCGACAAGCGCACAATGACTGGCCTGGGATAAAATGCTGCCGCGATCATGCCGATGCCTTCAGCAAGCTTTTTTACATAATAATCGGCCGGAGTTTTATAGCCCGCAATAATATTCGTCACTTTATTTTTAATATTTTTCGGCAGCGAATCAAACTCCAGTAACGCACGGGGATGAATACGAATACTGCTGTTAATAATAAATTCAAGTCGCGCTAAACCCACACCTTCAACGGGTAATCTTGAAGTTTCAAATGCCAGTTCAGGGTTGGCCAAATTTAACATGATATGGGTTTGCGGTTTTTTTAATGCACTAACATCGCGACGATTTTCTTTAAAGGCTAGCAACCCCGAATAAATAAATCCGCTATCGCCTTCGGCACAGGAAACGGTAACTTCATGGCTGGTTTTTATTTTACGCGTAGCATCACCGCAACCGACAATTGCAGGCACGCCCAATTCCCGCGCAATAATGGCCGCGTGACAGGTACGCCCTCCTCGATTAGTTACTATCGCCGAGGCAATTTTCATTACCGGTTCCCAATCGGGGTCGGTAATATCTGTAACCAGTATTTCACCCGGTTTTAATTTATCCATTTCACTGGCATCTAAAATCACACAGGCTTTGCCCGATGCAATTTTTTTACCGACACTTTTTCCCACAACCAAAGGTGATGGTTTTTGCGCTTGTTCAAATTCATAACTCAGCTCATATTGTTTACTGTCATCACTGTGCACGGTTTCTGGTCGTGCCTGCAAAATAAACAACTCACCGGTTTCACCATCTTTTGCCCATTCTATATCCATCGGACGGTTATAATGTTTTTCAATAATTAAAGCAAAACGTGCCAGCTTTAAAACATCTTCATCGTCAATACAATACTGATTTTGTTGTTCGATGGACACTTCAATATTGTGCGTTGATAATCCCGCAGTCGTATCGTGGGTATAAACCATTTTAATATCTTTTTTGCCAAGGTCACGCCGAACAATAGGTTGGTGTTTTTCGAGCGTCTTTTTAAATACATAAAACTCATCGGGGTTTACCGTACCCTGCACTACATTTTCCCCCAGACCCCAGGCAGCATTAATTAAAATCACATCTTCAAAGCCGCTTTCGGTGTCAATGGTAAACATCACCCCGGATGATCCTGTGTCCGCACGCACCATTTCTTGTACACCAATAGAAAGCGCCACATCAAAATGACTAAAACCTTTATCGACTCGATAAGAAATTGCACGATCGGTAAACAATGAAGCGTAAACGCGCTTGCAGGTTAAAATTAAATTTCGCCTGCCGGAAATATTAAGATAAGTTTCTTGCTGACCAGCAAACGATGCGCCGGGTAAATCTTCTGCAGTAGCCGAGCTGCGTACTGCAACATTGGGATATTCACCGGATTCCTCGCCGAGTTTTTCATAAGCTGAAATGATTTCCTGTGCCAAATCATCAGGCATGTCGGCGTGTAAGATCCAGCTGCGAATTTGTCGACCGGTTTGTGCAAGTATTTTTACATTATGGGTATCTAAATTTTTTAACGCGGCACGAATTTTATTTGCTAATTTATTTTGTTCTATGTAATGCCGGTAGGCTTTTGATGTTGTTGCAAACCCATTGGGAACTTTAATACCTTGCACTGACAATTTTTGGTACATTTCACCCAGCGACGCATTTTTACCACCGACTTGCTCTATGTCTTTAATACCTACTTCATTAAAGAATTTAACATAACTCATAAACACCTCTTATGTTTTATTGCTATGAATATAGACACATCAATTATTATAGATATTACTAAAACAGATTCATTTTTATAGCCGCAGATTCATTTTAAGCTGTACTTTACAATAATCATTTTTGAAATAACGGCTAAACAAAAAAATTAAAAACGCCCATACTCCAGCATCAATAACGTACAATCTTTCACAAAAGAAATTTCATGGTGCAACAGTGCCAGCTCTAACTCATCACTTTCTGTTCCCGGGTTTAAAATCACCCGCGCGGGTTTTAACTTAACAATTTCATCGATAAGCCCACCGATGCGCTGCGGACCAATATATAATGTTAATGTATCAACCGGTGTGACAATTTGATTTAGATGGTGTTTCACCACTAAACCCTCAATATTTTCAATTTTAGGGTGCACCGGTATCACATGATAACCGTACTCCTGCAGCATTTTTATCGCTTTATTGGAATAGCGATGGGCTTTATTACTGGCACCGAGTACAACGATTGAAGCGTTTTGCATCGCGAATATGTTTAACTATTTAAATGTTCAGGTCTAACAAAATTCACCGTTTGGGGCGGCGTATAATCACGATCATAAATCAGGCTGATTTCTTTTTTATCATCTTTATCTTTAATGCTCACCTGCTTTAACTCGGGCAATCGCAATGCGAGATAGGCCATGCTGGCGGCAATCAGTTGTTCATTATCTTCTTCAATGGCGGCCATTAACTGGTCGGCGACAAAGAGGGCTTTTTGTTCCTGATCCGGTGAAAAGATATTGCCCTGCCCACTGGGAATACCCGCATCCATTTTTTCATCCATTTTATGTAAGTACATTTGTTGATTTTCGGGCAAATCCTTGCTCCGGTCATATTCAATTTGTGAATCACCATTTACCACCGCTACCAGAATACTCATACTTTTACCTAATCTGTAAATATTAAAACAAGCTGAATATTAACATATTATGCTGATACAATGCCCCGCGTAAACCACTCCATTAACAAATTCACATTGCCAGGATTTAATATGAGCCACAACCCATCAGCTTTATTACTTATCACATCCAGCTGCCCGCACTGTCCCGCCATGCTGCAGAGTTTGTCAGAGCTCATAAAGGAAGGCGAACTGGCACGTTTTGAAGTAGTGAATATTGAGCTGGCCCCACAACGGGCACAAGACCTTAATGTGCGCTCGGTGCCGTGGCTGAAATTAGGCAGTATAGAATTGGTGGGACTTAAATCTAAATCAGAAATTAAACAATGGATTAAAAAGTCTGATGACATGAGCGCCTATTTTGAGGAACTTATGACCTCGGGCGAAATCTCAAAAGTTCAGCAACTGGTTGAAGAGAAGCCCGAGCATGTTAAAACCCTCATCAACATTATGACGAATGAAGAATCGAGCTTATCTGCCCGCATTGGTGTAGGGGCGATTTTTGAACAGCTGGAAGGCAAAGAAATATTAATTCACGCTATCGATGAATTAGGAAAACATTGCAAAAATTCAGTCGCCCGAATTCGTAACGATGCTTGTTATTATTTAGGCTTAACCCATCATGCAGATGCACTAAAATATATTCGTCCATTATTGGAAGATGAGGACGCTGAAGTTAAAGAGATTGCCCGTGAAGCATTAGACGGCATTAGTAAATAAATTTCATATAATTAAAAATTCATAAACATTAATAAAACCGAAAAGGAAAACTTAATGAAATGCCATGAAGTCGATTACAAAATTATTGGTCACGATATGCAAATGGTCGAAGTAGAACTCGACCCACAGGAAACAGTTATCGCCGAAGCCGGTGCCATGACCTACATGGAAGACGATATCAGTTTCGAAGCCAAAATGGGCGATGGCTCAGAACCAGACCAGGGATTTATGGGCAAGTTATTTAGCGCCGGCAAACGCGTAATTTCAGGCGAGTCATTATTTATGACCCACTTCACCAACACCGGCATGGGCAAAAAACATGTGTCGTTTGCGTCCCCATTTCCGGGTAGCATTATTGACATTAATATGGCGCAATACGGCGGTGGAATCTTGTGCCAAAAAGATGCATTTTTAGCCGCTGCGCTGGGCACTAAAATGGATATCGCCTTTAATCGAAAATTAGGCGCGGGTTTTTTCGGTGGCGAAGGTTTTATTTTAGAAAAATTACAGGGTGATGGTATGGCCTTTATTCATGCAGGCGGCACGGTTATAAAAAAAGAATTAAACAACCAGACTTTGAGATTAGACACGGGCTGTTTGGTGGCCTTTAGTGAAGGCATTAAATACGACATTCAAATGACAAAAGGTTTAAAGAGCATGTTCTTTGGTGGCGAGGGTTTGTTTTTAGCCACCTTAAAAGGTACCGGTACGGTTTGGGTACAAAGCCTACCCTTCTCACGCCTGGCTGATCGTGTGCTACAAAATGCACCGTCTAATGGCGGTAGCGACCAGGGTGAAGGTTCGGTACTGGGTGGTATTGGGCGATTAATAAACTAACCCATACTACTGTAGGAGTTAGCGTTAGCTGGCTTCTACAAACAAAACTTGAGAATTGACATAAGTTAAAGCCTTCACTAAAAACACACGGTATTATAAAACCATCAAATTCAATTTAACCTCACATAAACATGTTAATAAACCTATGACTTCACCTCAACAACCCCCTCGGAAAACATTTTGGCACACCTTCAGCGCCGCCCCCCATCGCCTGTTTTTCTTTAGCGGTGCCGTGCAACTTATTTTGCCCTTACTGTTCTGGTCAATTGAACTCACAGGGCGTTACAGCGAAATTTGGCCACCGATAAATACCAGCATCCCCTCAACCTGGGCACATGGCTTTATTATGATTTACGGCCTGTTTATATTTTTTATTTTTGGTTTTTTAATGACCGTATTCCCGCGCTGGATGAATACCAGAACCATTGAAAAAGAACAATATGTTTCTCCCTTTATCTGGCTCAATGCGGGCTTATTAATTTTTGAAGTTAGCTTATTCTTAAATCCATCATCTATTGTTACTGGACTCGCGATTTTTTTATTTGGCTGGCTATCCGCTATCCGCATACTTTACAAAACCTTTAAAGCCGCCCCCGCACAAAATAAACGTTATGAAATGGTCGTGCTCGGCGCACTTAGTTGTGGTGCCTTTGGTGTGGTCAGCTTTGGCTGGTGGCTAATGAGTGATAATTGGTTATTTATGCAGCTCGCCATCGACATCGGTATCTGGCTATATTTAACGCCATTGCTATTTACTGTCAGTCACCGCATGCTGCCCTTTTTTAGTAGCAATATTATTGAAAATTACAAAATTTTTCAGCCGGCTTACACCCTGTGGATTTTTATTGCGGGCTGTGCCGGGCACTTCGTACTGAGCATAAACAATCAAACCGAGTGGTTGTTTTTGGCCGATATCCCACTTGCCGGTGTTGCTTTGCTACACACTATTCGCTGGCAATTACACCGCAGTTTTAAAGATCGCTTACTGGCGGTTTTGCACATGGCATTTTTCTGGTTATTTATTGGGCTAAGCCTGTTCAGTATCCAGAGCCTAACATTACAATTTAGTGGCGAATTTATTTTAGGTCGCTCCCCCCTACACGCCATCACGATTGGCTTTTTCACATCGCTGCTCATCGCCATGTCGTCTCGCGTCACCATGGGGCATTCAGGAAGAATGTTAGTTTTAGATGATATCAGCTGGCTACTATTTATCGGCCTGCAATTCGCCGCAATTAGCCGCCTGCTATCTGACTTTGTATTTGATAATGCACTAATAAGTCACAATTTAAACTTAATCGCCGCCGCACTATGGCTAATCAGCCTCTCTATCTGGTTTGTAAAATACGCCCCCATTTACCTAAGCGCACGCATCGACGGACGCGATGGCTGAATAATGCAGGCTGTAGCTTGCCCTCGCCAGCTACAACCACCTCCTACTACTACAATATTAAACTTGCATATTTCAGGTTATTTCATGTCCATAATTTGTTACATTAGTAACACAGGCTAATGAGTAACTATATTATGGATCACCAAACCTACGAATTTCCCCGCTTTTGCAAAAAATGTAACTGCGACTTAGAACTCGATGATTACGCCATCGATACCCACACCTGCCAAAATAAACACACGTTCTTTTTTAAGTGCCCCAAGTGTGCCGACTATGTTGCCACTGCCATGTCTAATATTCCGCAAGAAAAATGGAAAGACTTTATCGCCGCCGACAAAGTGAACGAAGTCGAAGCGAAATATGAAGCCGCCATGAAAAGTCACGGTTAAAATCAACGCGTTTTTATGAGCACCGAAAATAAACAACCCCACACTGAGAATACAGGCACGGTAGAATCTGCGGTCGCACCAAAAAAAACACCCCTTTATAAACAACCGGCTGTCATTATATTTGTATTGTTTATTGGCGGTTTTTTTTTAGTCAAGCAATTCGCCACCCAAATGATTTCTGATGAACCATTGGTGCTCAGCAATCCCAAGCCTGAAATTATTATGTATGGCACTCAAAGTTGCGGCTATTGTATTATTGCAAAAGCCTTTTTTAAAAAACATAATTTACCTTATACTGAACATGATATTGAAAAATCAGAAAAAAGCATGCAGATGTTTTATTTATTGGGTGGCAGGGGCACGCCGCTGGTGATTATTAACAAAGAGATTATTCATGGCTTTGATGAACGACTAATGCGTAAAGCCCTGAAGAAACAACCCTGAAAAAAAGTCCTGAAATTATATGCATTTTATCACTAATATTTCCTTAACTTTTTAAAAAACATATTATTAATTATGCTGAATATGAAAATAAAAAACATGACTTCGTCACACCTGCGCAGACAGGTATTGGGCTTTATATTCGGCATATTAGCTTTTCAAAATATCTATGCTGATATCACTAAAACCATTTCACCCGAAACCCAGTTAATAGAATGGAAATTAATTGAAAATAATTTAGAATTAAAACTTATTCAGCGTCTGCCCGATCAAACCCGCAGTTTTTTTGAGGCTCGAAACTTTCCAAAAGATATCACCAATGACATAGCCAATAGCTGTGTTTTTCAGACTATTACCCGTAATAATTCTAAAGACACAAATCAAAGTATACATGTTTCACTTAAAAAGTGGCTGATTAAAATCGGCCCGAAAACACAACCACTAAAGCTTAAAGAGACCTGGGAAAAGGAATGGAAAAACTCATCATTAAGTTCGGCCTCAAAATTAGCCTTTCGTTGGGCGACCTTCCCAACTGAGCAAAGCTTTGAACCCAATGGCGATTACAACTGGGGCATGATTAGCTTTGGCCCCAAACCCGGCACAACTTTTGATTTGTATATTGAATGGAAAATTAATAAGCAAACTAAAAACATCTGGCTGAAAAATTTAATTTGCCCTAAAAACCGATAACGCACCAGGTATGTTAATGAAATATTACAAACTTTTTTTATTTTTATTTACGTTAAATATTGTATTTAGCCATAACATTTACGCCGATAAACTAATAACAAAATTAGCGGATAAAAAGCTCGCTGTCAATTTCAAACTACCGGACATGGATGGTAAAATTCACCAGTTATCCGACTATAAAGGCCAACCCGTAATTATCAATTTTTGGGCAACCTGGTGCCCGCCCTGCCGCGAAGAGCTACCTTCAATGAATCGTGGTTGGGCCAAAATAAAATCCGAAGGTATTGCAATGCTGGCGATTAATGTGGGCGAAGATGAAGATACCATCTTTACGTTTACCGGCGACTATCCGATAGATTTCACTGTTTTGTTAGATCAGTCCGGCGATGTTATCAACCAATGGCCGATTAAAGGTTTGCCCACAACATTAGTCGTTGATCCTCAGGGCCGTATCGTTTATCGCGCCATTGGCGGACGCGAATGGGACGCGGATGAATTGCTTAATCTGGTACGTGCTTTAAAATAGGCGACATAATTTAAGCCATATAAACCAACCGAGTTAGTCTATGAAAATCTGGGTCGATGCCGATGCCTGCCCCGTTGTTATTAAAGAAATATTATTTAAAGCTGCCGAGCGCACCCAAATAAATATGACATTGGTGGCCAATCACGCCATCAAAATTCCATCATCTAAAATCATTAACTTTATGCAGGTCAGCCACGGCTTTGATGTGGCGGACAATGAAATTGTAGCCCGCCTCAATAAAGATGATTTAGTCATTACCAGCGACATTCCGCTGGCCGATGAAGCCATCGAAAAAGGCGCAACCTGCCTTAGCCCGCGCGGCGAGCTTTATACTAAAGCCAATATTAAATCTCGGCTTAATATGCGCGACTTTATGGACACGCTTCGTTCCAGTGGAGTAGACACAGGCGGCCCACCCGCATTAAGCAAAAGTGATAGAATGGCGTTTGCTAATCATCTTGATAAAATACTCACTCAACACATAAAACTAAATTAAAGTCACACAACGCATGAGCACAGAAACTGAATTACAAACCCGCAGCGAATCAACATGCGAGCTATGCAGCAGCACCGAAAATCTCGATGTATACGAAGTACCTCCTATATCAGATGGCAGCGCTGATCGATGCATATATATTTGCATCACCTGCAAAGACCAAATTGAACATCCCGACAAAGTCGAAGCCAACCACTGGCGTTGCTTAAATGACAGCATGTGGAGCCAAACACCCGCAGTGCAAGTAATGGCGTGGCGCATGCTAAACAGATTAAGCGCCGAAGGCTGGCCGCAGGGTTTACTCGACATGTTGTACATAGAAGACGACTTGCTCAGCTGGGCTAAAACCGATGTATGTGATAACACCGAAGATGCAGTTGCGCATAAAGACAGTAATGGTGCAATACTGGAAACCGGTGACACCGTAATATTAACAAAAGATTTAAATGTAAAGGGCGCAAATTTCACCGCCAAACGTGGCACAGCGGTGCGAGGAATTTCACTGGTTGCAGATAATGTCGAGCATATTGAAGGCCGGGTTGAAGGTCAACGCATAGTGATTTTGACACAGTTTGTTAAAAAGTCGAATTGATAATCGCGGGTTTATTTAACAAAAAAATATCACCATGAAAATAATTTTAATCATTTTTATCTCAATCATTATTGCTGGCCTGTTCTATTTTTTTTATCTGGGCTACCAATCACAAACCGGTTCAGCGAATGGCATTGTTAATTTAAAACTCACTCCTTGCTCAAAAAAACCAAATTGTGTTTGCACCGAATTTCCAAACGACAAATTACATTTTGTTAAGCCCATTACCGTCCGGCCAATTAATATTAAAAATATGATGAATGCCATAGAATTAACCGGCGGCATTATTATTAATTCAACCGATAACTATATCGCCGCCACTTACACTTCCCGCATTTTTAGATATGTGGATGATTTTGAAGTTCGTATTGATTATGAAAATAATTTAATTCACATTCGTTCTGCATCCCGGGTTGGGCATAGCGATATGGGAGCTAATTTAAAAAGAATTGAAAAATTTAAACGCGTGCTTAAAAATATTTAAAACAATAATTAATTTTTAAAAAATAAAAGTGACGCATTTTTTCATACGCAAAAATTAACGACACTTTTATTTGTCCTGTTTTATTTATCCTGCTGCATTTATTTTATATCCTCTTTACTGCAACCGAACAAATTTCGCCTCCGATGGCACACCCTGATTATCGAAAATAAACAGCATGTAAACTCCGCGCGGATTAATAGCATGGGTATGACTATCACTACCGTAGGGATAAACCCGGCCATCCGGCACCAAAATATTTAACTCATCTCCACCCGTGTAAGTAAAGCACAATGGCAGAACACGTTGCGCCGTATCCATTTGATGAGTCACCGACATGGGTTGCACCAACACCACGCGACCAATATCCTCAGCCTGCGCAGAGGTTACTGTGAACGTTTGGCCGTGACGGATATAATGATCTTGATCGGGGTTAGGCCAGTCGCTAATTTCAGGGCGAGATGCTAGCTGGCACTGAGAATTGTAAAGGTAAGGCGGTGTAAAAACTTCAATCACACGATTACTACCAAAGGTCGCTACACGGCCATCAGGCAATAATAAAAACTGAAAATGCGTCCCCGAAGTTCCAGTGCGCTGTACGTTTAAGCCGGCCACTTGGGTAAATGGATTCCCCCCCATCTGGGCTGCATCAAACAGATAACATTCAGTACCCGTTGTGGTTCCACCTGCGATTAGAACCGTACCATCCGGCAGTAATACCAGATTGGCCCGGTTACGACTGAGCCCGTCGGGAAAAAGAGCAACTTGCCACGGCGTTGATGATGATGCTGGCACATCGATCACCCGTACTTCATTTGTGCTTCCCCCCACAAGAATAACCCGATCCGGTTCACCGACCTCGCCAATTAACATAGCTGACGCGGAGCCGCGCGCTGATGAGGATTCTGCAACACCCCCAATAAACGACCAACGTCCAGCATCATGGGAGGTAAAGGAAAAACGCGCAGGCCCATTAATAACACCACCGGTTCTCATTGCTCGGCTATAAAAAATTTCACCATTACGCTGTAAGTGCAAATTAGGATAATCCCAGGTAATAGGTGATTGAGACGGATCAGGAATTTCACCGGCAGGCCCCGAGATTGTGGAAAAAGTGCCGCTGTGCTCATTATAAACCTCCATGTGGGTGGTGCTCTCACTACCCGCACCACCGACGATTAATACTCTTCCAGCATCATCGCCAAGGGTAATAGCTGTAGGATACCAACGCCCCACACTCATTTCAGTGAAGCTACCGTGGCCGATAGACTTGTTATAAGTAGGGTGCCATTCCTTTATTTTCGGATCAAAAATCCAGGCCATATTGGCAATTTCGGGGGGTTGACCATATTGCCCACCACCACCGACTGCTAACAGGCTTCCATCGGAGAGAAAGGAGTGCGCACTACAATACAAGTTTCCTCTGCTGGGCTCAAAGTAATTATGCGACACTTCCGGCCCAAGCCCTGGCGGGTGTGGTGCATTTTCCTCAAACGCATTCGCTTGCGTGGTGCCCTGCGGTTTCCATAATGGGGTTCGGCTATAATCCTCCTCGTTTAAATTGTGCCCCGATGGGTTAATTTCTCCATCACCAAATACCTGCTCGATTAATAAGACACGGCCATAGTGATCGTCATCCGGCGTGTGCACCAGTGCCGCCTGCGCCACATTGATACAGGTGTCATAATTTAAACGTTGCCAGGCACCAAAGCGAGCCGTGCCAAAAAAGACACAAATCCAGTTATTCCACCAATCAAAAATATCAATTTCAAACCAGTCACGAATTTGTTCGATATGTGTAAAGCCTATAATAGGACTGCGCTCGTTACGAACATCAATAATGCGCTGGGCTAATTTTTCATCTATTAACCGTTGGGGCTGAAGATTGTTTACGGCTAGAGCAATACGAGTTCTTAGAATAGTATTACAAGGTGGGATATTCGGCGCAATCAAGTCAAGTGGATGCTGAGCCGCATTTAGAAAGGCCAGAAATCGACGATGGGTGTCGACATCATATTGGATAACATTTTTTTTCTTTGTCATTTGAATTTCTCCTTTTCTGGTGGTATCTGATACTCCGACAGACATTAAGCCTTTAGGCTGCCAACCTCCATCCTACGTGGATTGGCTATAAAACACCCTGCGCCATAACATGAATGCCGCCCATAAAATAATGGGCGCGGAGGTCAGTATGACACTTTCTAATATATCAATATTGAATGCCTCTACCTACAGAAAATAGACTGTGGCTTTGTAAGAAAATGAGGACAAAAGCAAAATATGTTGTACTGTTTTTCTTACTGATATTGAAATAATTTTAAGCGGACAAACGCTGGGACCAATAAAGATTATCCCTTGTTAATTACACACCCCAACCGAACCATTTCGACAACGCTTATACTTCACCCAAATGGTACTACTCAAATTAGCACCTTCAAAATTAGCGCCATCAATTTCACTCCCTTGAATTGATGCTGCGCTTAAATCAGCTTGTTTAAAATTGGTGTTTAATAAACTCGCTTCTATAAATTTAGCGTCTTTTAAATTTGCACCCGTAAAATTCGCACCTTCCAAATTAGCCTGTTTAAACTCTGCTGCGTTTGCAGTGATATTAACAAAGTTTGCATTCATTAATTTTGCTTTAGTAAAATTAACATTTTCAAACTGAGCGTTTTCAAACATACCTTGTTCAACCTTAACCTCATAAAAATCGGTTTTATTTAATCGGCTATTTTTAAATTTTGTTTGCTTAATTTTAGCTCGACTAAAGCGTGCATTATCCAGCACCGCCGATGAGAAATCAGCTTGATTGATACTCGCGTTATTTAAGCGTGCATTCTCCATTCTGGCTTTAACAAACTTTGTTTTATCTAAGTTGGAAAACGTTAAATCTGCACTTTGCAAGCGGGCTTTGGATAAATTAGTATTAGTAAAATTCACCCTCCGCAACACAGCGCTTTGCAAATCAACGCCACTTAAATCTAAATTACTTTTATCACAGCCAGTCCAGTTCACTCCGGCCCTCGCTTCATCATTACATTTTGCCTGCGTTGCAAACGAGGCGAAAACCAAACTTATAAAAACTGCAAATAACATAAAACTATTGTTCATTAAACTTTCTCTTTTTTAAATCTCGAATTAAAAACCGTGACGAATGTAAAGCATAACGCACTCGATTTGAAACTGGCAAGGGTTCGTTACAAATTATTGCAGCCAAAAGCTCTGACGATAAAAAGGCACTGCTAAAGCCTCTGGCACCATAACCACTGTTCACAAATAAACCAGAGTAATTTTTGGACAAGGCATATTTATACGCAGGTTTACCTTTATACAAATCACCATAATTGCTTAATAATTCTTCACCTTTGGCAACCGCCCCAACCAGCGGAACCCGATCCGGTGTTACCGCGCGCACCGAGGCTCTACCACCACAATTATCTTTGAATGAAAACACACCACCAAACCAGTGATTAATCTCATTTAAATTTTCATTAGCCTCTTCTGCCCTTAAATCGGTATTACAATCACCCAGCTCAAAACTCGCACCGCAAACATGTCGTGCATTATTTTCTGGCATTAAATACGCTTCAAATGACACGGGTATTTTTAATTTTATACTACGACTATTTGCCCGATAATAACTCAACTGTCCCCGCGCCGGTTGTAAATTCACATGCTTAAGCTGCGCGTATTTTTTAAGCTGCCAGGCATTCGCCAAAACTAATGTTCGGGTATTATGCACTATTTCATTTTTGTTGTTTTTTAACTGCCACTGCTCGTTTACATAGTCAATCGATTTAATGTTCACATTAAAATGTATCGTTAATGCCTCGGCCATTTCATCGATCATTTTTTGCAATACCTGCAATGGAAACACACAGGCCGCTAATGGAAAATAATGTGCGCTGTCTTTAATATCCAAACCGCATTTTTCAGTTGCGGCTTTTGCATCTAATGTGAGAGCCAACAAAACATCCTGCGGATACTCGGCAATCTGCTTTTTACTGCGCGCGCTGGCTGGCAGTTGCAAGCCGCCGGTTTGTTGCCAACTTTGCTGTTGCGGATCTAATAATTGCAAACAGCGTAGCGCATAAAAATACGCTGAGCTATAAAATTCTGCATCCGCAGAATCCTGCAAGCTTAAGCGCGGCATAATCATGCCCCGTGGATTACCCGAAGCCTGCGCGCCTAATTTACTGCCCGCTTCAAATACTTCGACCCGATAACCTCGTTTAACTAATGCCCATGCAGTACTGATTCCCGCAATGCCCGCACCGATAATGCTAATATTTTTCTTATCACTATTATTCTGTACTTCACTTTCATACCAGGGCTGTAACGAACCCATGCTGGCATTATTTTCAGCCTTAAACTGACCCGCCAGGATATGACGTTTTTTACCCGTACCACTGACTTTTTTAACTTCAAAATTTTTTTCAATCAGCCCGCGTCGCACAAAACCCGCAGCTGTGTAGGTGCTCACGGTTGTGCCTTTTTTGCTTAAGTGTTGTATTTGCGAAAAAACTTTTTCGCTCCACATATCCGGGTTACAACTCGGCGCAAAACCATCCAGAAACCAGGCATCTACTTTGGCCTGCATTTGTTCTAACATGCTTTGCACATCGCCCAACATTAATACCAGTTTGACTCGACCGTTAAATAAATCAAAACAATGAAAGCCATAACTGGCCACCTGATACTGCTGTTGCAACGCTTCGGCAATCGTTTGTAATTGCGGCCAGGAGTGTTGTGCGCGAATTAAATCTTCAATAGATAAAGGTGTGCTTTCCACTGAATAAAAAGTCAGACATTGATGTGGCTGACTTAATTCCAACCAGTGTTGCACCGCAATTAAAAAATTCAGTCCCGAGCCAAAGCCGGTTTCTGCAATCGTAAAAATACGTTGGCTCTGTTGCTCAAACCGCTCCCGCAACTGGTTTTGCTGAATAAATACATGCTCGGTTTCCGCGATGCCGTTATCCACAGAAAAATAAACATCATCAAATTCAGGGCTATAAGGCTGACCATCGCGCCATTGCAGGTTTGCATACTTCATGGCGAGATTATACTATTGCCCTACATTTTAAGCCCGATTAGTTTTCATACAGCCCATGCCACGCTAATTTATGAACACCCGACAAGCCTATCAACACTGCCTTGCCATCAGTAAAAACCATTACGAGAACTTTCCCGTCGCCTCGTGGGTTTTGCCACGCAAGATGCGCCTGCCCACCGCCGCCATTTATGCATTTGCGCGACGTGCCGATGATTTTGCCGATGAGGGTGATGCCAGCGCTGCACAACGCATTGCTCAACTCGATGAGCTTGCACAACAAGTCGAGCAGCTCTACGCCAGTCATAAGTCCGGCCACAAGACCGCTCATAAAAGTGAAGACCCGGTATTTATCGCACTCGCCGATTGCGTTAAGCGTTTTAATTTACCCCGCGAATGTTTCACCGATTTAATCAGTGCTTTTAAACAGGATGTCACCCAAAAACGCTACGCCGATTTTGGTGAGCTAATCCAGTACTGCCGGCGCTCGGCCAATCCCGTGGGGCGTTTAATGCTGTATTTATACGGCCAAACAGATCGTAAAACCCTGGCACAATCCGATGCGGTGTGCAGCGCATTGCAACTCATTAATTTTTATCAGGATATGGCACAGGACTACCGTGAGCTGGGTCGGATTTATATCCCCCAAGATGAAATTCGTGCCGCCTTTGTTAATGAGACCTATTTCAATAGCCAGCGCACCGATGGCCCGATGATTTTGTTAATGCGTAAACAATATGAGCGAGCGCATAAATTATTGCAAAGTGGTGCGCCGCTAGGCAAATCCCTTAAAGGCCGCTTTGGTTTTGAAATGCGCCTGATTATTGCCGGTGGCTCGTGCATTTTATTGAAGCTGGATAAACAAACTGATAATGTATTCAGCCGCCCGCGTTTAAATTTTAATGATTGGCTGTGGGTGTTTTGGAAGGCATTGCGGGGTAAATAAGACGACGACATCAACCCCTTAAAAATATACCTGTTATTTTTTTATGACAAGGTCTATTTTTTATGAGCGACATGCTATAGTCACGCCCATTACTTTTTCTTAAATTATTTGAGACCTTTGCACGAACCCGCAAATACAAAAAATTAAACAGACTTCGTCATTCCAATATGCCCAAATTAACCATTATGAGCTGAAATTGAGTAACTTTAATTATCAAACGCCCCAAAAGCATACCGCAATGACGATGCCTAAGTTCTTTTTTATATGGCTTCTTTCCTGCGAAGATCTCCATTTAATTAATCTCAAATTTATTTCAAGGAACACACCATGCTACCTAAAATAGCCGCCATTATTTTAATACTTTTTTCACTAAGCGCATGCGACAAACTACAACCCGTGTCATCAACGGCTATTCTCGATTTGGATGCCATTGCCAATGCCACCGGTCAGGCTGATGTAATCAAACAACAAATTGAGCAGGCCAATCAGGAACTCAATTCTCAGTTAGCAACTATTTCAAATAAACTCAATGAACAACTGGCTGCCGAAAAGAAGAAAATGGGCAAAAAACTGTCTAAAGATAAGCAAAAAGAATTACATCAATTTACTCTGCAAGCTAACCAGAAAATGCAGCAGGCAAGATCACTGGCCGCACAAAAAGCCCAACAATACAGAGCCGCATTAATTCAACAACTTCGTCTGAATATAAAGCCTATTGCCGAAAAAATTGCACGCAACCGTAGAGCTGATATTGTGATTACCACCAATAGCACCACCATTTGGTTTGATCCTGAAATTGATATTACCGATGAAGTGATAGCGGCGGTGCGTGCTCAGGCTCAAAATAGCGCAACCCAAACTACCACGACAAAACCCGCGGCTACTGAATCAACACCAGAAGAAACAAAAACAGAAAAATAATTATTATAAATTATGACGCCGGATCAATATTGCCAGGAAAAAACCGCCTCCAGCGGTTCCAGCTTTTACGCCAGCTTTCATTTTTTACCCGAATTAAAGCGCCGTGCAATTATTGCACTTTACGCCTTTTGCCGTGAAGTGGATGATGTGGTGGACGAGTGCAAAGATGAAAACGTCGCCAGACAAACGCTGAATTGGTGGCGACTTGAAACTACCAGACTTTATCAGGGCAAAGCCTCACACCCAGTCACATTGGCGCTGCAGAATTTGCTAACGGATTTCAATTTAGCCGAAGAATATTTACAGGAAATTATTGACGGCATGGAAATGGATTTAGACATTCACCGTTACGCCAGCTTTAAAGATTTATCTTTATATTGTTACCGCGCCGCCAGTGTAGTAGGGTTGCTTTGCGCAGAAATTTTTGGATTTGAAAATCGCGGCACCTTAAAATATGCACACGATTTAGGCATGGCCTTTCAACTCACCAATATTTTACGCGATGTGCGTGAAGATGCGCAGCGCGGGCGCGTATATTTACCACAGGATGAATTAGAAAAATTTGGCGTGACTCAACAGAGCTTAGGCCAGCCTGTCACCAACGATGCGCTAAAAGCACTGTTTAAATTTCAAGCCGATCGTGCCCGTGAGTATTATCAAAAAGCCTTTAATGAATTACCCGAAGAAGACCGCTACTCGCAGCACATTGGTTTAATAATGGCGGAAATTTATTTATCGATGCTCGAAGAAATTGAAAATGATGATTTTAAAGTTTTAGAACATCGTATAAAACTTACCCCCATGCGAAAAATCTGGCTGGCCTGGCGAGCGTCGCGACGTGAAAAGAAACGTTATAAACAATTTTTAAAAAAGAATTAAAATCTTTATTTAACCATCTTTATTTAGCGATCTTTATTTAATTATAGAACTCAATGCCAAAAAAAAGTGAAAATCAAACTTCGTCATTTCCGCATACCCATGATGATTTATGGGGCGAAAATCCAGCAACGTTTAACTTACCAAAATCGCAAGCTGAATCAAACTCACTAAATTCCGATTCAACAACACACCAGAACGATAATCCTAAAAAACGCATTGCCATTATCGGCGGAGGCTGGGCCGGCCTTGCCGCCGCCATTGAGCTTTGCACCCAAAGCTATAAAGTCACCCTATTCGAATCATCACCACAACTCGGTGGCCGTGCACGCAGTATTAAATGGAACGACTTAACACTCGATAACGGTCAGCATTTAATGATTGGTGCTTATCAACAAATGCTAAAAAGTTTGCACATTATCGGCGCAGACACTGACACTTTATTTAAACACATCCACCACCGCATGTTGATGCTCGATGCACAAAGCGGGGAGACAAAATTTGATTTACAACTACCGACTTACCCCGCACCTTTACATTTGGTATTCGGTGTTTTAAATACCCCCAGCCTTTCATTTAAACAAAAAATATTACTGCTACTGCGGTTTAATAAATTACTCAATACAAAAATAAATAATGATTATTCGGTAAGTGACTGGTTAAGCCAGGCCAAATTACCCGCCAGCTATACAAAAAATTTACTCGAACCAGTATGCCTTGCGGCGCTCACTACGCATCCGCAACAGGCATCGGCAAAAGCTTTTCAAAATGTATTGCAACAAACGTTTAATGCACCGGCAAGTTTTACCGATTTATTAATTCCAACTACGGACTTAAGTCAAGTGTTTCCAGATTTAGCTGAGCAATTTATTTTGCAACACGGTGGTGAAATTAAAACTCGCTGTAAGGTACAAGCATTGCAAACGGATAATAAGAATATTAATTCTATTACTGCCAACGATGAAACAATCCGCTTTGATCAAATTATTTTAGCAACACCGGCAAATGTCAGCGCTAAATTATTAGCTAATATTCCAGCCTGTAAAAAAACAGCCGAACAGATAAAACAACTAACATATGAACCGGTCAGCACGTTATATTTACAATTTAAACATTGCGTTTCTTTGCCCTACCCGATGCTAGGCATTGTAAATGGCACTGCCGAATGGGTATTTGAGCGCAGCTTAAGTGGCCATGATGATGTGCTGGCGGTTGTTATCAGCGCACAAGGCGCACACTTACAAATGCCCGAGACCGCGCTAGTGAAAACTGTCTATACTGAATTATCAAACACCATTGAAAATTTACCCGAATTGTTAAACAGCAAGCTTATTATCGAAAAGCGCGCGAGCTTTCAATGTCACCCGCATGTTGATAAATATCGCCCGGGCATTCACACAAACTTGAGCAATCTCAAGTTATGCGGTGATTATGTGTATATTGAACAAAATAATTCGCCCGGATTGCCATCAACACTCGAAGGAGCCCTACGCTCTGGTGTAGAATGCGCACAATTAATAATATCAGCCAACCAATAAATCGAGAGATTAATGCAATATCAGCCAACAGCAAATTTTTTAAAAGACAAGATAATTTTAGTTACTGGCGCTGGTGACGGCCTCGGGCAAGCGGCATCCATCGCCTATGCTGCACACGGTGCCACAGTTGTGCTGCTCGGTCGCACTATTAAAAAACTCGAAAAAACTTACGATGATATTGTAAATGCGGGCTACCAGGAACCGGCGATTTACCCGCTAAATTTAGAGGGTGCCACGCCAAAAGACTACGAAGATTTAGCCGACACATTAAAAGAACAGTTTGGCGCTTTACACGGTCTGCTACACAACGCAGCAATTTTTGGCACCACCAGCCCCATCCAACAACACGACATTGATGTGTGGTACAAAGTGATGCAGGTGAATTTAAATGCACCGTTTGTAATGACCCGCGCCCTGCTACCTTTACTGCGCGAAACTACCGGCTCAAAAATCATCTTCACCACCGACGATAAAACCCACGCTTATTGGGGTGCCTATGCGGTGTCTAAAGATGCGATTACCGGTTTTATGAAAGTGATTGGCGATGAGCTGAATACAGAAAATAATCCGGTGCAGATTAACGCAATTAATCCTGGCCCGGTAAGAACTCAATTTCGGGTACGCGCATTTCCCGGTGAAAACCCCGATACAATGCCAACAGCGGAATCTGTTATGCCGACATATTTATATATGATGAGTGACGACTGTAAGGAAATTGCGCAGACGATTTGTGCGCAGGAGAACTAATATTACTCAACAGGAAAGGAAACCTGTTATATATTTAATTTTCCCAGTTTAATTAATTTTTCTAGTATTTAGCCTAGAATATGCTATAAATCACATACTACCAACCTTTTAATTGTTTTATTTCTAAAAGGTATTATAGCTACTTTCAACGCATTAACCGCTGCTAAATTTGTAGAATATAATCACGAATAAAATAAGCTCTTCATTGCTATCTTTGATAGTTTATATTAATTAGGTTAACACTAAATCTTAAAAAATTAATTATATCACCTGACATTTATTAGGACGATAATTCATGAGCGATGATCTGACAATAAACACAGAAAACAGCTTCAACTTCACTACAGAAGGGAAACTCCGTCAAGAAAATAAATATCTTAAAGATAGAGTCACTAACCTGGAAACTTTTAAGAAAAACTTTTTCACTACACATATCGAGTTAATTAAAGCAAGAGAAAAACTGGCACTATTGGAACAGCAACAAGAGCTAGAGGACCTTAAGCAACGTATTTCCGGATTACCCGATCCACTTGATGAAAACTCGGATCAAGACATTAAAAAAAACGAAAGCATACTGGGTTTTTTTAAAGAAAGCTTCTCATCTAATGAATATCGTGATGTAGTGGCTTCTATATTTCATACAGTTGATAAGCTGAATTTAGAGATTACAGTACAAATTATCACTGACAAACATACTTTAACCCATTCTCTTGATGATTCATATCATGATTTAAATAAAGAAATTATCAACAAGCTTAAAGCGCAGGGAGAACGTATTGAACAAGATGACTATGTACTTTTCAATATGAGTAATATTCGGTTTTTGGCAAAAAAAATACCTGTTTCTGAAAAAGTTAAAGCTGAGCAGATTAAAGATTTTATAAACATCATCTCTGTGGCTGCAAATTCCCGCATTCAAACTTTACATAAAGATATAGAACTTCTGACCTTACGAAAAAATATTTATAAAATATTCCGTAAAACACACACCTCTTTTGAATCCATGCAAGATAACATTGATAACCAGATAATTTCCATCTCAGCTTTATATCTTGATTTTGAAAAAGCATTATTAGAAAACTTGCTAAAAACAGGATTATCTAATAGTTATATGGAAATTTTTAAATTACTAATTCATGATGTCAGATCAGATTTAAATTTATTATTAACATCAGGACTGACATTGGACGAAGACTTCCTGGCTGCTATTATAAAACTGGAAAAAGCCTATTCTACAGAACTTAACGATAAGGTTAATTGAGCTTGATTTAATACTTATAACGGCGCTCATTTTCTGAAAATTGGCACAGCATCTATAAACTGGCATACTATATAAATTCTGGGATATTACTCGTTTTTTCAACATATTTTATAATTTTTTGTTTCTTAATCTAATATCCCAGACAAAGTCACAGGAATAAACAATGTCTGAAAAATGAGAAAAAACCAATACTGAAAAATATAATGTTAAAAAACCTAACCCTTTATCCCCTCGTAATTTACTATTTTTAATTGCTGGGCTTGTTTTTACTATTAGCACTTTGCTAGCGTTTACGCAGGATTCGTTTCCAACTCCCTCCAAAGCCAAAACTTTTTTAAGCCAGGACTGGTGACAGTACCCGATTGAGTAAAATGCATTTATATGTTTGCCGATTATTACATCTAATATTAAAAATGTTTTTGTTTTACCCAATAGTAAACACATCCGGATAGCTGGTAATGACGGGCTTATACTACATAGCGGTAAAAACTGGCAGTAACAAAGCATTAGCACTGATGCTACACCACCAGCAGCCGCGCAATCGCCCCAACAGCAGAACAACAAGCTTTATTTCATAAAGTATCTGCAAAGTGTCATTGCATATTTTAATTATGCTGTCATAGTTCTTCCATGAAAACGCCTCACTTCAAAAATCGCAAACACATCCTTCTACTTTCGGCTTATCGTTCGACTAGTCATGCAGCCTGGGCTAACTGGCTGGTTGAAACTTTTAATGAATTTAACTGGCACAAACTCGAACTACCCGGCCGACACTTTCGCTGGCGCATTCGCGGTAATCCTTTATCATGGATAAACAAACTTCCCGCAGAAACACCTGATTTAATTTTAGCGACGTCAATGGTTGATTTAGCAACATTAAAGGGGTTACATCCACAGTTAACGAAGATTCCCTGCATTTATTATTTTCATGAGAACCAGTTTGCTTACCCAACCAGCAAACAACAACATGAATCCGTTGATCCGCAAATGGTGCAACTTTACGGGGCCTTAGCCGCTAATAAAATTTGTTTTAATTCAGCTTATAATCGAGATTCATTTTTAAATGGCGTTGATCAATTATTAAAGAGGTTACCCGATGAAGTGCCGGATAATATTAATCATTTGTTAGAAAATAAATCTGTGTTACTGCCGGTTCCCATTACTAAAGTGCAGGCAGCTGATAAAAAAATTTCTCAACTTATTTTGTGGAATCATCGTTGGGAATATGACAAGGCCCCGCAGGTTTTTCTAAACGCTTTGCTTAAACTTAATGAAATGAATATAAACTTTAAGTTAGCTTTGCTGGGTGAAAGATCGGTCAAAAAAAATGCAGCTTTAATACAAATAGAAAAAGCATTTTCGGAAAAAATTATTGTCAACGAAAATTTGTCAAAACAGGAATATCAAAAAACACTTTCACTCTCATCAATTGTCATCAGCACCGCAATTCACGAGTTTCAGGGCCTTGCAATGCTGGAAGCGGTCAGCGCAGGTGCGTTACCAATTGTACCTGATGACTTATGTTACAAAGAGCAGTATGCCCCTGAGTTTCGATATGCGACTGGTGATGGTGATGCGCTAGCCAAAAAAATATTTAGCTTTTTAAGTAGTCCATTAAATGATTGCCCGCTGGCACCCGATGTATCTTTTTGGTACGGGGTTGATCTTAAGCAAAAATGGAGAAATGTATTAAATGACTAAAAGGCTCCGCACTATTGGTGCTAACAGATTATGACTAACTGACTTTTGAAAATTCTACCTGTATTTCATTATTCTGTCTCATTTGGCAGCTTTCACGTAGCAAGCCCCGGGCGCATTTTGTACAGCGCCCACAACAAGTCCCCACATCAAGCTCATCGCTTAATTGCTTCATACTGTTGATACCTCGGCTTACAGCATCGAGTATTTGGCTATCGGTTACACCGTTGCATACGCACACATACATGACTTAAAACATCCTAAATAACTGAGATTGTATTATAAACGCAAATGAGAAGGATTATCAATAGCGTTTCATAATTATTTTATCTACTCCGCCTTTTTCAAACACAGAGCTTAAAATATGGATAAACATAAAAACTTAGTTATACTGAAATCCCACTTAAACAAATAAACTAGAGAGCTAATATGAAAGGCGATAAAAAGGTGTTATCAGCCCTAAATCTGGTGCTTAAAAATGAATTAACGGCGATTAATCAGTACTTTTTACATGCCCGCATGTGTAAAAACTGGGGCTTAGAAGAACTTAACGAACACATGTACAAAGCCTCCATTGCCGCCATGAAGCATGCAGATGCGTTAATTGAGCGCATTTTATTTTTGGAAGGCCTGCCTAATTTACAAGATTTAGGCAAATTATTATTAGGTGAAACCGCACTCGAAGCGTTGAAGGGTGATTTACAACTACAAATATCCGCACGAGACGAGCTGATCGCGAGCATCTCGCTGTGCGAATCATCAAACGACTATGTTAGCCGAGAAGTACTTGACAGTATTTTAGAGTCGGAAGAAGAGCTGATCGACTGGCAAGAAACACAGCTATTACTCGCTAATAATATTGGCGAGCAAAATTACCTGCAATCAATGATGGATTCATAAGGGGCAAGAAATGAAAGGCAACAAAAAAGTTATTGCATGTTTAAATGAGCAACTCACCGCCGAACTCTCTGCGGCCGACCAATATTTTGTACACTCCAGAATGTATGAAGACTGGGGTTTAAGCAAATTATTCGAGCGACTAAAACATGAAGCTGAAGAAGAGCTAGAACATGCGGCGGCATTAATTCAGCGCATTTTATTTTTAGAGGGCACACCGGATGTGGCATCTCGTGACGCCTTAAGTGTCGGCAAGGCGGTGCCTGAAATGTTAGAAAATGATTTACAGTCTGAGTATAAGGTGGGAGCCATGCTGAAAAAAGGCATCGCTTTATGTGAGTCTGAAAGTGATTATGAGAGCCGAGAGATTCTTGAAAAATTATTAGAAGATACGGAAGTTGACCACACCTGGTGGCTAGAAAAACAACTGGGGTTAATTGATAAAGTTGGACTGCAAAATTATATGCAGTCGCAAATGTGAAACGTTAAATAATAGCGTTACACAAAAGAAACCATCATTACCGAATGCCCATACTATTCGGTGATTACAAATTCGGCGACCTTAAAGTCGCTGGATTTCCAACAGAAATATTTGGGGATGACAATATTTTTTAGGGTTTTATTTCCTTACATAAATTCGTTCATGCAACCCTCTTTCAATAATACAGCCTGTCACCTCAAAGCACTATCCTCATCCTGCTGCATTTTCCACAAACTGGCGTATAAACCATTTTTATCTAATAATTGTTGATGCGTGCCCTGCTCAGAAATTCTACCTTCCTCCAGAACGATAATATTATTTGCATCAATAATAGTGGATAAACGGTGTGCAATTACCAGTGTCGTATGTTCTTCTGAAACATCTTTTAATGATTTTAAAATAAATTGCTCGGAGTGCGAATCTAACGATGACGTTGCTTCATCAAAAATTAAAATTCTGGGATTTTTTAAAACTACTCGCGCAATGGCAATACGTTGTTTTTCACCACCGGATAGTTTTAGCCCGCGCTCACCCACAATGGTTTCATAGCCTTCAGGTAATGAACTGATAAACTCATCAATATTAGCCATTTTAGCCGCATGCCTAACTTCACCTTCGCTCGCTTCGGGGCTGGCATACTGAATATTGTGAAACACACTTTCATTAAACAGTACAGTATCCTGCGGTACAATGCCTATATTTTTGCGCAGGCCAGCCTGATTAATATCTTTTATGTTTTGACCATCAACTTGAATTTCACCTTGATCAGTATCATAAAATCGAAATAGCAATCGCGCTAAAGTCGACTTACCCGCACCCGATGGTCCCACCACTGCCACTTTATGCGCACTGGGAATGCTAAAACTCACATCGTGTAGAATTTGGCGTTCTTTATCATACGAAAAATTAATATTTTTAAATTCGATATTGGCCTGTTTAATGGTTAACTCTTTAGCATCTTCCGCATCCTGAATTTTAGGTTTGTTATCGAGCAGCTTAAACATTAAGTCCATATCCGCTAACGAATGTTTCATAGAGCGATAAATAATACCCAGAAAACCCAAAGGTATAAATAACTGTAACATCATCGCATTTACCAACACTAAATCACCAATAGTCAAATCACCTGCAGCTACGCCTTTAGCGGCAAAAATCATTACCAGCGTTACACCAATCGCAATAATCGCACCCTGCCCAAAATTTAATAATGCCATCGAACTGGTGCTTTTTACTGCACACTCTTCCCATTTTTCTAGCGTTTCGTTATAGCGCTTTACTTCATAATTTTCATTATTAAAATATTTTACCGTTTCATAATTAATTAAACCATCCACCGCTCTAGAATTAGCTTCTGAATCATAGGCATTCATTTCGTGACGAAAATGCATGCGCCATTCAGTTAAAGCCATAGTATAAACCAGATAAATTACGACTGTGCCAAAAGTAATTAAGGCAAACTGAGCATCGTATTGACTAAATAAAATCAGCGCAACTAAAAAAAATTCGGTTAGCGTGGGAATAATATTAAAGGTTAAATAATTTAAAATAGATGACAAGCTACGCGCACCCCGATCTAAGTCGCGAGAAATGCCGCCAGTTTTTCGCTCTAAATGAAAGCTCAATGATAAATCATATAAATGTGTCATTACCTTTTTAGAAATATCACGCATTGCCCGGTACCTTACCCGCGCAAAAATCGCATCGCGTAATTCATTAAACAATACATTCATTAAACGTAATGCGCCGTAGCCCAATAACAACATCAGCGGAAACTCGATTGGTAATTGTTGTGGCAATACACTGCCTGCATTGCTTGACATATCAAGTGCATCAACAATCTCTTTTAAAATTATCGGAATACTCACCGTAGCGACTTTTGCTAACATTAAAGACACTAAAGCAAATAACACCCGCCCCTTGTAGCTCCATAAAAATGGCAGCATACGTTTAAGGTTAATTAAATCTTTGCGTTCAGTATGGGGAGCTTTGGTGGGACGATGAAATGATTGCATAATAAAAGGGGGGAGCTTAAGGTTTAAAAATCAAGACGTTATTATACGTCAATAAGCTTATGATGGCATTATTGAAAAATCACAATCACTTTAGCCTGCCTATCTAACATCATGATTATTTTCTGCTATATTTAAATGGTTATTATGTCTAATTTATCTACAGAGCCGATGTTATAGGTACCCTCAGTGTCATTAAAAGAAATAAAGATTAGAGTTATCGACCTTAAACTAGGAATGTATGTCGCCCACCTCGATAGGCCCTGGATAGAAACACCTTATCTATTACAAGGATTTCTTGTTAAATTTCAACATCAAATTGATGAACTATTTAATTATTGTGAATTTGTTTTTATCGATGTCGAACGCAGCACAAGTGTCGATGAATCATCAACGAATATTCTAAAGACCGAACCATCGATCGATGAAAAAAAACAGTATTTAACTCAGAAACCCCCCATACATTATAAAGAAAAATCAGAAATAAATGATGAGTTATCAATAGCCCGTAAAGAACATGGCCAATTATCTAATGTTGCAGAAAACATTATGATCGATATTTGTAATAATAAAAATCTCGAACTACCCTCTTTAAAAAAAGCCATTGACCCTATGGTCAATAGTATAATAAGAAACCCGGATGCTTTCACCTGGTTAACCCGAATCAAGCATAAGGATAATTATACTTACAATCATTTAGTTAGTACATCGGTTTGGGCCGTTGCGTTTGGCCGCCATTTAGGGCTTCCTAAAAAAGATTTGCAATCTTTGGCTATTGGTGCCTTGTTGTTTGATATCGGGAAGATGCGACTTCCAGAAAAACTCATCAATAGTAGCAAGCGCTTTAATCAGTATGAGTTCAAATTAATTAAATCTCACGTTAAACATAGTGTCGACATTGTCTCAAACATTAAAGGCATTAATAAAAATGTTATTGAAATGGTAAAAACCCATCATGAGCGACATAATGGCAGCGGTTATCCTGCCGGGTTATCTAAAAATAACATACCCATATTTGGAAAGATTGCAGGCATAGTCGACTGCTATGACGCTATAATATCAGAACGTTCTTTTATTTCCGCACTATCACCACACGACGCTGTTAAAAAGTTTTATGAATGGCGTGATATCGATTTTCAGGCTGAACTCATTGAACAATTTATCCAAGTTGTTGGTATTTACCCTGTAGGCACTATTGTTGAACTTAATGACGGCAGAGTTGGCGTTATCGTCGCTCAGCATAGGGTTTGGCGATTAAGACCCAAAATAATGATGCTCCTTGATCATCACAAAGAAGCTTATGCCGATTTTAAAATAGTTGATTTATATACAGAAGTAACAAATGACGAGGGTGACTCTATTGATATTGTAAAAAGTCTGGAACCGGGCATGTACGGCATTGATCCCGAACAGTTTTATCTGTAGGCATTAGATATGAATGAGAAATCTATCTGTATTATTGACAGACAAACACTTTTTTTGAAATTAGAAAAGTATCTTACGGAATATATTTCTCAGGAAAAAAAACTTGCTATCCTACTACTTAAAATCAGTAATTTCAGACAAGTTAATATAGTTTATGGTTATCAAGTCGCCGATCAATTACTAAATGAATTTTCTCATCGCTTGCATAATGCAGCACGTAAACAAGATAATATTACACGCATAGGAAACGCTGAATTTATTATGATTTTACCTGAAATAATTAATGAAGGCCATGTCACGCTTGCTGCAAACAAAATATTAAACACGCTTAATCAACCTTTTTTACTGTCTAACAACAAGCATAAAATTAAAACTAATATCGGCATAGCTATGTTTCCTGATCATGCTATTGATACGATAACACTTATGCAAAGAGCTGAGCTGGCTTTAGTAAATACACAACAAGCTCACGAAGCATTTTCTATATACAAACCAAAAGATCAACAAAATTATTTTGACAATTGGAGCATTGAAGATGACCTTATAAATGCCCTGGAGCACGATGAATTTCAACTGTACTTTCAACCTCAAATCAACCTTAAAACCGGAGAATTATTTGGTGCCGAGGCATTAATTCGCTGGAACAATAAAAACAAAGGCTTTATAAGACCAGATATTTTTATTCCAATATCTGAAGACAGCGGACAAATAGAAGACATCACCTGGTGGACCATTCACGCCGCACTTCGCTGCCTTAAAAACTGGCCGCACACAGATGTCATCCTTAAAGTCGCAGTTAATCTGTCAGCAAAAGTTTTAAACAATCCAGACCTGTTCCATTCAATAAGCAGCGCCCTCAACATTTGGGGAGTTGAGCCTGAACGCTTAACTCTCGAAGTAACAGAAAGCGCTCTTATGGATGATATGGAGAGTAGCTTTATTGCGCTAGATGAGTTGAGATCATTTGGCCTTAATGTATCGATAGATGATTTTGGAACAGGATATTCTTCGATGGCTTACTTTAAATATATTCCTGCCAATGAATTAAAAATTGACCAATCTTTTATACGATACATGTTAGAAAATGACATGGACCAGCACATTGTAAAAACTGTAATCGATATGGCTCATGGTTTTAATATAAAAGTTGTTGCCGAGGGCATAGAGAACGAACAAACCCTGCTAACCTTAAAAAAAATAGGCTGCGATATAGCTCAGGGTTATTATATTGCCAGGCCCATGCCACAGGATAAATTTATTTTATGGCTAAATAATTATCAGTCCACTATAAACTGCCATTCTGGTGAAAAAAAAGTATAATCTCAAACAGCATTTATTCAATCTTCAGGAGGAACGCCTAATTTTAAATTTTCACTCAATCATCTAAAATATTCTATTATTTAAACCATTAATAATAAAATTTTATGCAAAAATTAAAATAATTTACCTTCTATATTTATTACAGTAAAGATAAAACCAACATGCTGAAAACACCCATATGGAAAAAATTTCTCGATGGTACGCCCGAATATTTGGCCCGCCATTACTGGTGGGCTTACCTATGGCGACCGGCAATCTGGTTTTTTGATCGCCAGCCCATTATAAATCTTATTCTTTTTGGGCAATATAAACGTCTGTTAAAACAAACACTACATTGTCTTGAGAAATGCCCTGCTGGTAATGTGTTACAGCTCACCAGTGTATACGGCAAACTCACACCAGCATTGCTGGAGCATCTCGATAAACGCCCCCTGCATTTAATTGATATTGCCGAAGCACAACTTCAAGCTAGCATAAAAAAGCTCCCCGACAACAAACGCAATCAATTGATCTGTGCTCGCATGAATGCGGAGTCACTAGCTTTTAAAAATAATAGTTTTAATACTATTTTAATTTTTTTTCTAATGCACGAAATGCCAGCCGCTGCGCGACTGCGAACACTGTCCGAAACCATACGAATCATGCAACCCGGTGCTCGTCTCGTAATCACCGAATATGCTGAAGAACCCATAAATCACTGGATATATCGCCGGCGCCTCCTGCGCAACTTATTAACTTACTGGGAGCCTTTTTTGCAGGGTTTCTGGCGCGAGGACTTCACCTCACTTCTTCACAAAGAAGCCAACAAACAAGGCAAAAAAATCCAGCTAACCGAAAGCCATTATATATTTAATCATTTTTACCGCGTACTGGTTTACCAGGTGGATGCTTAAGTAATGATAACGGTTTCCTGCACAATTCACTTAACTGTAAACTCAACAATATAAATAATTTTCATCAATGTTATAATTTACAAAAATGTATCCACCCCCTCAACGACACGTCTGAATTTATACTTATGAATCGATATTTACTGAGCTTTTCAAAACACACGTTATTGCTCCTCTGTATGCTGCTACTCACGCTGCTACTCATGGCCTGTAGTGATAGCAGCTCACAAAAATCACCAAGCAAACCGGCTCATCTGGTAGAAACCACTCAACCCAGTCTGCAAAATATTTCCATTGAGCAAACTATTTCCGGCACCTTACAGGCCATTCGCGAAGTGCAAATCATTAATCAAACAGCAGGAATGTTAACGGCATTGCCCGTTTACCCCAGTGATAAGGTCAAGCAGGGGCAGGTTTTGGTGCAACTCGATGATGCTTTACTGCGCGCAGAATTACATAAAGCGCAAGCCACTTTAGATCAGACAAAGGTAGATTACCGCCGACTGAAAGATCTTGCCCCACGCAATCTGGCATCTGAAAGCGAAGTTGCACAGGCTCAGACGCTTAAGGAAATTGCCGCAGCAGATTTACATTTAAAGCAAACTGAATTTGAACACAGTACAATTAAAGCACCGATTGCTGGTGTCATCTCCCAGCGTTTAGCCGAACCCGGTGATGTGATTCCGCTACACACTCACCTGCTAACCCTGTTAGACACATCAAGTTTAAAAGCAGAAATTCAGTTAAGCGAACTGTTACTGCCATTAGTTAAAATGGGCAGCCGCGTTGAAATCACAATTGATGCGCTGTCAGATAAGACCTTTAATGGCACGATTAAACGAATTTACCCAATAATAGATAAGAACACTCGCCGCGGTACCATCGAAATCATTTTAAATCCGGTACCTGACGGCGCACTGGCCGGTCAATTTTGTCGCGTGAAAATTTTTACGCAAAGTAAATCTCGCTTAATGGTTCCCTACGACACAATACGCCATGATAAAACCGGCGCTTATGTGTTTACATTGAAAGATAATAAAGCACACCGAACTAATATTATCACCGGTATTCAACAAGCAGATAATATTGAAGTACTGGAAGGTTTAACCGAAAAACAAACTGTTATCAGCAAAGGTTTGTTTGGCCTTAAAGACAATAAAACAGTAAAACTAGTTACACCATAAACTAAAATATGAATATTTTTAATCGACTACTCACTTACTATCTAATTTACACATGAGCCAATTACAACGCACAGGCGGTTTAGCCAACTGGTCCATTCAACGTCCCATCGCGGTCATTATGTTATCGCTTAGCGTGTTAGTGATTGGCTTATTTTCTTTTGATCGTTTAAATATAAATTTATTGCCGGACATTATTTATCCGGACATTCGCATTCGAATACTTGAACCCGGCACGCCAGCCACCGTAATGGAAGATAAGTTTACTCGTCAGCTTGAAGAGCAACTGGCCATTACCGAAGGCGCAACACGGGTACAGTCCGACACATCCGAAGGCCGCAGTGCAGTTAGCCTGTCATTTCCATATGGCATCGATATCGATCAAGCACTGCAGGATGCCAGCACCCGCCTTGATCGCGCCAAACGCTTTTTACCTGCCACAGATGAACCACCCATTATTTATAAACTCGACCCATCACAACTACCCGTGATGGAGTTAGTGGTGAGCTCATCAACACGCAATCCTATTGAGCTGCGTAGCTGGGTTGATTACGAATTTTCAAAATGGTTTGTAAATATTGAAGGTGTCGCATCTACTGAAGTAGGCGGCGGTTTGGTGCGAGAAATTCAAGTTATTATTGATCAGGAAAAACTCGCTGCCGCCGGTTATAAAATCGCCGATATTAAAAAAATACTGCAACAAGAAAATCAGGATATTTCTAGTGGTATTTTATATATGCAAACACGCAAACTAAGTGCACGTACCTTAGGGCGTTTTGATTCGGTAGAAGCCATTGCAAACCTGCCCCTCACTAAATCATTACAAACTGATTTTTCAAAACTTAATAATTTACAAAACTTCAACAACCAAAATTTATTATTGAGTGATGTAGCAACCATTATCGACAGCCATCAAGATGAAAAATTACGCATTCGACTCAACCAGCAACCCGGTATAAAGCTCACCATTCAAAAACAACCGGACACTAACACAGTGGATGTCGCACGACGCCTGCACAAGCAAATTGAATGGTTTAAGTCACAAAAATTATTACCACCAGACATCACCGTTGAAACCGTTGGCGATCAATCAGTATATGTAGTGCGCGCATTAAATAATGCCAGCTTTGCTGCACTCAGTGGTGCCCTACTCGCCATGCTAGTAGTGTATGTATTTTTACGTGATTTTCGCCGCACGCTTATTGTTGCCACGGCCATTCCATTAGCTATTTTTATCACATTTTTCATTATGGGTTTAAGTGATATCAGCTTAAATATTATGTCACTCGGCGGCTTGGCACTGGGTATAGGTTTATTGGTGGATAACACCATTGTAATGCTAGAAAATATTTCACGTCATCAAACAATGGGCGAAGCTTCCGATGTTGCAGCATCAAATGCCGCCGCCGAAGTCACCAGCGCAATCACCGCATCAACACTGACCAACTTAGTTGCGGTGCTACCATTTTTATTTATTGGGGGATTAATTGGTTTAATATTTAGCGAATTAATTATCACCCTCAGTGCAGCGATTATTGCTTCACTCATTGTTGCGCTTACATTAATTCCGGCATTAGGCGCAAAAATACAGGCTCCAATTAAAATATCAAGCAAACATTTATTTGATTCAATAAAACTTACTTATAAAAACACATTAAAGAGTTGTCTGAACTATAGCTCGATAATAATGGGTATTTTTTTACTGGCACTCATATTTAGCACCTACCAATTATTAAATACTAAAGACATCTTTTTCCCTACTATGGATGAAGGCCAAGTTTCAATCAGGATTAGCACCGAACCTGGCACTCAACTTGGTGAATTGGACAACACGTTACGTAAGGTTGAAAGTATAGTGTTAGAACAACCCGAAGTCAGTACCGCATTCGTCAGTTCTGGTGGCACAATATTTGGTCGCTCACAATACCAAATCAGTCATCGTGGTATAATTGAAGTACAATTGAAAACTCTATCCGAGCGAAATAATATCAGTAGTAACGACTGGATTAAAAAATTAAATAAAGAGTTAAAAAAATTACAACTTACCGGTTATAACATTCGCATGCGAGTTAAAGGTGTGCGCGGCATAAAAACCAGCCATGGCGACGATGATTTTAGCTTGCGCATACAAGGTGAAGATATCGAAACCTTAAACACCATCGCAGAGAAAATCATTCAAAACATTAGCGTCATACCTCAACTTAAAAACCTTACTCACAGTTACGAAGACCAAAATAATGAACTAGTAATTAAAATAAACCGACAACGCGCAGCAGATTTAAATATTAGCGCAGAAGAAATTGGCACTGCATTGCAGCTTTCACTTAATGGGCAGATAGCCACACAATATCTTGAAGGCGACACGGAATTTGATATTCGCCTACGTCTGCAACGCGACAAAATAAATAAAATAAGTGACATAAAAAACATTATTGTAGCGCTACAAAACTCACAGGCGATTCGTTTATATGATGTTGCCAACGTAAAAATACAGCCCTCACCCAGCACCATTAAACGCGACAACCAGCTGCGCATTAATGAAATATCCGCATCATTAGAGCCAGATACGGATTATAAAAAATTAAGTGAAGATGTGTTTGATATAATAAATACAATGGTACTGCCAGATGGCTACATTATTTACGACGGCGGCACGCTCGATGCGTTAAAAGAAAATCAATCCAGCAGCATTATTTTATTGGCGCTAGCCGTATTTTTAGTTTTTGTAGTGATGACGGTGCAGTATGAATCTCTCACCAATCCAATCATAATTATTTTAGGTGTACCTTTTACTTTAATTGGTGTGTATCTCGCTATTACATTCGCACTCGACAATCAACTTAGCATGCCCGCCAGATTAGGTATTATTATGTTAGCAGGCATCGTGGTAAATAATGCCATTGTTCTTGTTGAACAAATTGAGATTTGTCGCCAACAAGGGCTAGATAAAGTTAACGCCGTTATTGAAGCCGCTGGTTTACGCCTACGCCCTATTTTAATGACCAGCCTAACCAGCGTGTTTGGTATGTTGCCTTTAGCAATGGGATTAAACGAAGGCGCAGAAATGCTCAAGCCACTGGCAACAGTTGTAGTATTTGGCTTATCATTTTCTTTGCTGGTATCGTTACTACTTATACCACTGCTTTATTTATTAATTCATAAAAAAGAAGCTCTCTCTTGAGTCAGTGGTATAGCCAAAGCGCGTTAAGTTACGCCAATAACATTGCGAACCTGGCCGAGAATGAAGTTCACGTTTGGCTGAATTATTTAAATGTTCACGAAGCTAGAATCAAACATCTTTACCCATTACTTTCCGATGCCGAAAAAGAACGTAGTGAACGCTTTAAATTTTACAAACACCGTAAGGCCTTTATCGCATCTCATGGCTTTATGCATACAGTGTTGGGCTATTACATCAACACACCTGCCAATGAAATAAAATTTTCACACACTAAGCTTGGCAAACCGGCTTTAATTGAAAATCAAAACCCAGATTTAATTCAATTTAATTTAAGTCATTCAAATAATATAGCTATGCTAGCAGTTTGCAAACAGCATGCTCTAGGGATTGATGTGGAATATGCAAAACGCAAAACAGAGTGGAATGGAATTAGCAAACGTTTTTTCACGCCCAATGAACAGCAACAGCTTTTTAAATTAAATAAAGATGAGCAAAAAAATGCCTTCTTTCAAATCTGGACTCGTAAAGAAGCACACATGAAAGTAACCGGAATGGGCTTATCACTCTCCCCCACTAATTTTGAAGTTTCTGTGCCACCAACAGCAGCAACGTTTACAGGCTACACCAAAAACAAAAAAAATATCGACAAGACACACATGCAGGATATTTTTTTACCTGATATGTTTAAAGATTATTATGCCTGTTTATCTGCTGATTTTGACTTTTCAAAAGTCACACAGTTTATTCACTCATAAAACATTAACAACTAGAAAAACAATCAAAAAAATCAACATACACGAAACAATTATTTTAGAAAAAGCCCCCTCATTTTTTCCTTTATATTTTCAAACTTTACTATTTCATTAATATCTTTTAATACTTTATTCGATTTTCATCAATACAACTGAAATATTATCATTTCCACCATTATCATTCGCACGAATGATTAACTCATCAACCAAAGCTTCGACAGGCTCATCTTTTACTAACACATGTTGTATTTGAGCATCAGACACATAATCACTTAGCCCGTCTGAGCACAGCATATAACAACTTTTTTGATTTATATCTAAATGCCGAATATCAATTTCAGGAGTTGATGTTAACCCCACCGCCTGACTAATCACATGATGCATAGGTAAAACTTCAAATTCCTGTTGATTTATTTTTCCTTCGTTTAACATTTTTTGTAATGCGGTATGATCTTCTGTGATTTGTGTAAGATGCTGCTCAAGTAATTGGTAACATCTTGAATCACCCAGGTGGGCAATAACCATTGCATTCGCATGAATCAATATCGCCACTAAAGTAGTTGCCATATTATTTAAATCATCACGTAAACGTTGTTGTTCAAGAAGCTGAAAGTTAGCATCTGTAATCGCTTGCAATAACGTATTTTCTAACCAATCAGAAGTATAACCCGCCCCACTATTGGCTAGTTTCACTGCTTTTTCAACTGATGCATTGACAATGCCTACAGTTAATTTGCTGGCAATTTCACCGCCTGCATGTCCACCAACTCCATCGGCCACCTGCAACAATATTACATCGCTGTGTTCGAATGTAGACATAAGAATGCAGTCTTCATTTTTTTCTCGAACTCGACCTCTGTCGCTACCACCGGCATAACTAATTTTTAATTGATCCGTCATACATTATTCCTGAAACACAAAACAACATCGTACACTTTTACACTTTTACACATTTAAAATCTAGCATTAGCTCACAGAGTTAAATCTGTATAAAGCAGCGCTAAGGCATACCCTTATAAATTGCAGCTGCCATTTCTACCCCCGTCATAAAACGCTTTTCTTTTTTCTTTTGCAGTGCTTTATTAATAATTCGAGTTGCACTAGCCGGTAGATCAGGTCGCACATCACGAATCGGCTTGTGCTTTTCATTAGTTATCTTATATGCCAGGTTGCCTAAGCTATCCGCATCAAACGGTAGCACACCAGTTAACAATTGATACATACTAACACCCAATGAATATAAATCAGCCTGACCATCAACACTCGATCCTGTCATTTGTTCAGGCGCCATATAAGATGGGCTACCCATAAAACTCCCCGTACGGGTTTTAACCGAATCGGTAATTCGCGCAATACCAAAATCAGTGATTTTAATTTGCTTATCATCGGGGTTATACATAATATTTCCGGGTTTAATATCTCGATGTACAATATTTTGTGTATGAGCATAGTCAAGCGCCTCTGCGACTATTTGTAAAATTTTATATACTTCCTTAACTTTTAACAATTTACCTTTTTGACAAAAGTCAGAAAGCGACACGCCTTCTACATAATCCATTGCGATAAAGGCAAAATCAGTTTCTTCACCCACATCGTAAACCGTTACAATATTATTATGCGATAGACGACCGGCGGCTTCGGCCTCTCTGAAAAATCTCGACTTTACCGTTTTTAATTCGGTTTTTCCAAACTGGGTATAATCTAAGGTTTTGATAGCAACACTACGATTTATTTTCGGGTCTTTTCCAAGATAGACAACTCCCATTGCACCACGCCCTAATTCTCTTTCAATTTTATAGCGACCAAACTCTGGCATTTCCATTGCTGGCATAACCAATGTTTTCTGCGCTTGAGAGGGTGTTAATATTTGTGTTTGGGTTTCAGAAAAACCACTCATAGATTTAAGGCGTTTTCCAATATCTTTAAACGTTTTTTGACGACAATGTATTTCAGAATAAATTTGCAAAGCTCGATCATATTGTCGCTTGCGCTCAAAGCTCAAACCTATTTCATATAAATCATCCAACACATCATCTGTTGGCTGACATTTTAACAAATTAGTAATAGCTGTTTCATAATCACCTTTTTCATACTGATAATGTCCTAGCTGAAACCAGGCTTCATATTGCTTTTGCAAAATAGCTTTAAACTGTTTCTCGGTTGACAAAAAAACATAAACTGCAAACTGGCCTAAAAACAATAGCAATAAAATATTAACCGATGGCCACCACATTCCTTTTAAAATTAACAGCACAGGCTGAACAGAAAGCACAGTTAATACAATAAACGCACCCAAAAACACGCCACTATTTTTTGATAATAAAGGCAGCAACAATAATAAATAAATAAGTATCAAAACCATAATTAATGGCAACAACCACCAACTGTACTCAGGCGTATAAAAAATGGCAGCTGAATTAATACTACCAATAGCATCACTTAAGGCTTGCAGTTGTTTATTGTTTTGTCCAATTAATATAATTTTATTTTTATAATAATTTGCAGATTTTTTTTCTGCTGAAATTAAATTTAAAATTTTAATCTTTACATGTCGATTCGTTAGTGCTGAGTAATAATCATATACGCGCCCTGTCAAACCTACGTTTAATTGCATTTGACCTAACGACACAATACCCGACTCAGACCAATGCAAATTATTATTCTTTAAATACTGACTAAACACCGCCAAACTTAAATCAGGTACGCTGGATTTTTTATCTTCTGCATACCATATTAATGGACGCGGCTGCATGGGCTGAAAATGAAACGGATATATTGAGTAAGCTAAATCTTCTTGTGTAGTCGAATATAAGCTCGATGCTGGTAAAAATAACGTCGGTATATATTTTCGCCAACCATTTTCAAATAACAATGTATCACTGTAATTCAGTGACATATTTTTTTGGGTTTTATTTTTTTTCGGCAATCGTGCATATTGAGTTAAAAATATATTTTGTTTTTCTAACATCCAGGCTAATTTATTACGCTCACCTTTTGTAGGCTTCCAGGCAATATTATCTGTATTTTTATCAGTAACTGGCTCATCTTGTACAAAATCCATTTTTGGAAAATTATCCGTTAGCCAAACTATTTCGGCGGCATTAGCTTTACGCAACTTTCGCAATAACTGTCGGAAATTTTTTACGCCTTCCGGGCTTTGTAGACTTGCTTCCTCTAATTGAATAACCCGCAAGGCGCTGGAACCTGCAGGCACTGGCAACAAATAACTCGCCACTCGAAACATTTGAGCATCTATCCAGCGCAGCGTATTATTTTGCGATGAAAGCAAAGCGAGCAGAAAGCAACTCAATATAAATAGCAGTAGATAAAATCGGCGGTGCGTGTTCAAAATCATTAACTTATAGGTTATCAGAAGGGCTTATTTATAACAGAAACCAGGGGGTGGAAGCAATGCTAGTGAGTGCGACTTTAACTGTACAACCTTAAAATATATTGAAAACGCTTATAAATACAACTTTCTCTTTTTTAAAGTTGAACAATTTCTGACCATGATATTATTTTAACGATGACTACGTGTCTCTTTGCGTTGCTCATTTAATCGCCGTACCCACATCCAGTTTTTCAAACCAGTTAAGAAAATTTTCTACGTTTTCACCTTTAAATATTCGCCCGTGCTGAGGTGCCATATATTCAATATCCAACTTTCTTACTCGATTAATCCAATTTTGCTTCGCCTCGTTTGAGGGCATCCAACGCTGATGAAAAACTTTCATCTTTGATACGTGCTCGTCAAAATCATCCACATACATAGAAGACCCGGGGGGCTCCAATGCGGCACCCACATCCCCACTCATTAATATTTTTGCCTGTGAATCGTAAACATGGAAATTACCCGATGAGTGTAAATAATGCGCAGGCACAAAAAATAACTTAGCCTTATTCAACACAAGAGATGCGCCTTCATCGGGTATTGCATTATACGAAATATTATTTAAACCAAAGTGACGAATAAACCCCTCCCATATCCACGGTGCATGCAGTTTTGCTTTTGGCAAAGCCTGGTCCCATAAACCTAAAGATGAAATGATATCGGGGTCCTGATGTGAGGCAAAAATATCCACCAAATTTTCGATTTCTGTATGGCGTAGCACCGATGCCAGCATGGATGAGAAAATTTCTATTCCGCCCGGATCCATCAAAAATGATTTATTGCCGTCGACTATCATGTATTGGTTTGTATCAATAATTTTTTCCGGCTTATCGGGGTCGCGGCCAAATACTATCCATTGATATTTATCATTATAAAAAACTGTCGATTTCATTTTTTTAGTTACCTTTTGCCGGTCATTTTAGTTAAATCTTCTAAATAGCCTTTACATATTTTTATTTCACCGCTGATTCTATCGCTGCAATCTTGCAAATCATTGGCTATCGCAAATAAATTGGTTTGATACTCACCGGCTCTCGATGCCTCGGTTCTTGAGTTGGTGACTATTACCCTGGCTGCACGAATACGTTGTGATATATCATCAAACAATGATGCAAGGTATTTACAATCTTTACGTTGAGCCGTTTCAAAAGATGCTATTTTCTCTTTAAGAAGATCGGTTATCCCTATCAGACTTCTGGCCTTTTCTTCACTCTCTAATTTATTTACTACACTGCTAAATTTTGTCAGTGCAATATTGGCGCGCTGTTCTTTCACCGCAGTTGTTGAAAATTTCAAAGCAACGGTATTAATTTTTGATGAAATTGAAATGGTGTCGCGTGCCATATCACTAATAAAATCGGTAATCGGCTTAAAGCCTGCGGTTTTATCACCACCACGAATGGAAATACACTTTGCATTGCTGGAGCTAATGCTCATAACTTTGGTGATTTCCAGCATTCGATATAATCTTCCGGCTAATAATGCGGAAATAACAAAGGGGGGCTGCTGATCTATTTTTCCCATAATAACTAAGTACTTAAGTTTTATTAGCTCTGGCGAGTCAATTGTAATTGAGTGCGATGCACTTTTATATTATATAGACCAATTTTATCGATTCGGCTTGTTACCGGCATAAGTCATATCAAGTTGTTATAAAACTTTAATCAAAATCAACTTTATAAAATCACTTATAAGCTAAAAAAAGCTTTAGCCTGCAACGTGGTTTGAAATGCCACATCCTGCTCACTCATATCTTTATAAAAAGCCAACGCAGCACAAACATGAGGGAGCACCTGTGGTTCATTACGCCTGTTTTTTAAATTAATAGACAAATTTTCTGGCAGATCACGGGGTAACAAATAGGGCGCATCGGTTTCGATCATTAATCTCTCGATCGGAATGTCTTTTACCGCCTGCTGCAAACTCTGCCCACGACGTTCATCGCAAATCCAGCCCGTCACCCCTATCATTAAATCTAGCTCAAGGTAGGCTTTGACCTCTATCACTGTGCCAGTAAAGCAATGCGCCACACCACCACTGAGTTGATCACGCCAACGTTTTAATATTTTTATAAAATCATCATGGGCATCTCTTTGGTGTAAAAATACCGGTAGTTTTAAATCTGCAGCTAGCTCTAATTGAGCTTCAAAACACTGACGTTGCGCCTTCGGGTCAGAAAAATTCCGGTTATAATCTAAGCCGCACTCGCCTACTGCTTTAACACAATCCACCTGTGCCATGCTATAAATTTCTTGCGCGGTTTTATTCCCCCACTCATCTGCATGATGTGGATGTACGCCAGCAGTCGAAAACAAAACACTCGGGTATTGCTCGCATAGTTCAGTCGCCGCATCACTATGCTGCAAGTTAGTGCCGGTTACACCGATATATTCAACCCCTGCCAACTGTGCCTGCTCAATAACCTGTACACGATCTTTTTGAAATGATTTACCGGTGAGGTTTACGCCGATGTCGATGAGATTATTTTTGATGGATGACATTTTTATACTTTTAAAACCTGTGAAGACCGTCACCAAAAAAGCTTATCCAACAAAGCCCCTGGCTTCCTGTCTTCTCAAAAGCGGCCATGAAACTTACGACCAATTTTGCATCTTAGCTTTATGCAGCTTTTCATAACCCGCTAGCAATTTATTATGCATCACAAAACCATCCAAACTTAAACCAGGGCTATGCAAACCGTAAAAACTATCTTCACCTTCGAGTAATTTTATTCCCGCGACCACTGTATCTTTGCCATACATTAAATTTAAACTGTCGGTGTATTGTTCGTATTGACGCGATGCTTCGAGTTTGATTTCTAATAGCGCTTGTAGGCAGCGATAAAAACGAATGCGCTCATCGTCTAACTGATCCATCTGCAAGCACCAGTCATTCCATTCCATAGCCTGCTCGTAATCTTCTAACGCTAAACACAACATGGCTTTTAATTCACCAATGCGTAAGCTCGCCCAAGCAGTTCCTTTGTCCGGTGCAATACCTATAAATTCTGCAACCCTTTGCACTTCGTTGTAACCGCCTTCTTCGAAGCGTTCTAAAAGATTTTCCCATTCTGGCTTATCTAATTTTTTCAAAGATAAAATTTCTTCACGGAACAATGCACCATCATTATTATTACTCCACTCTAAATCGTCCACCGGATAAATATCTGACATCCCGGGTACAATTATTCGGCAGGCATAAACATTTAAATGATTGTAATCGGAAATGTAAATATCGAAGCCCATGTCATGTATAATACGACTGCAATATTCAAATTCATCTTCGGTGGTGGTATTATGATTCCAGTCTGCAAATGCATAATCCGGTTTATTTTTGAAAAAGTCATAGGCTATTAAACCACTGGAATCGACAAAATGACTTTCTAAGTTATGATGATCAGCACAGGCTTCCAAATCAAATGACGGCGGTAAAAACTCGTCCAGCTGATCTAAGCTTCTGCCCTGTAATAATTCGGTGACCGTGCGCTCAAACGCCACTTCAAAACACGGATGCGCTCCAAACGAGGCAAACACCGAACCATCTTTCGGGTTAATTAAGGTCACACTAATTACCGGGTATTTACCACCCAACGAAGCATCGGCAACGCGTAGGTGATAACCGTGTGCTGTCAATTTATCCATTGATTCTTTAATGCCGGGGAATCGCGCAATTACATCATCGGGAATCTCTGGCAAACAAATACCTTCGGCAATAATTTTATTTTTAACGTAACGCTCAAACACTTCTGATAAGCTTTGCACCCGTGCTTCGTTTTGGGTATTGCCAGCAGACATACCATTGCTCACATACACATTACCGATAATATTTACCGGAATATAAATATTTTTCTTATCACGTTGACGTTCGTAGGGCAGCGCGCAAATTCCGCGCTCGCCTTTACCAGAGTTGGTATCGACAATATTTTTCGGTTTAAGCACACTATCCGGATCGTAATAATCCCACAAACTTTTATCCATCAAATCTTCGGGCATGGCATCACCTTCTGCTGAAAACCATTTTTCATTGGGATAATGCACAAATTCAGATTGTGAGAATTTCTCACCCAGATAAAAATCCGCGAAAAAATAATTGCAACTTAAGCGCTCAAAATATTCCCCCAATGCACTGGCAAGGCAGGCTTTGGCTGTAGCCCCTTTGCCATTAGTAAACATCAAGCCACAATCTTTATCGCGAATATGCACCGAATAAACATTTGGCACCGGGTTCAACCAGGAGGCTTCTTCGATATCAAAATCCAGATTTTTTAATTTTTGCTGCATTGTTTCGATAGAGACTTCTAAAGCCTGATCTTTACCGATAATAAAAGTTTGTTCACTCATAGTGAAATATCTCCCGGGTATATTAATTCGCCAAAAATTTCTGCATAACCTCTTTTTCCAAGAGGAAAAGAATAACTTAATGCATAAAATTGACGCTTAGGGCTGAATCTTATTACAATTTACGTAATGAAAACACCAGCACCTGAATTAATCAGCGTTAGTTATGCCCACCCCGCTCAAAAGCAGGCGGCTCAAACGTTTGCAAATGAGCATAATTTAAACTGTCAACTGCTGCACAAAGCACAATCTGTGCTTACCCTTAACTTCACCGAAATGCAGCTAGAGCTTATTGATCTACAAAATAAAATGACTTTAAATGTCGATTTTATCGGCGGCCGCTTAGGCCACCGTAAAAAATATGGCGGCGGAAAGGGCCAAACCATCGCCAAAGCAGTGGGGCTTAAACAAGGTAAACCCATTCCTAATATTTTAGACGCCACCGCCGGACTAGGTAAAGACAGCTATGTACTGGCCTGTTTAGGTTGCCCCGTCACTCTCATCGAACGTTCACCGGTAGTTGCGGCTCTACTCAAAGATGGCATTGAACGCGGCAGTTTAAATATTGAATTTTCACAGATTATTGAAAATGGATTTAGCCTGCATAATACTGATGCACTGCAATACATTCAGGCGATTTCTGAAGAGCAGCAGCCCGATGTGATTTATTTAGATCCCATGTACCCGGAAAAAAAGAAATCTGCCTCAGTTAAAAAAAATATGCAAATGCTGCAAAAATTACTCGGCCACGATTTAGATATCAACGCGGTGCTCACAGCCGCCTTAGAAAAAGCCCGCAAACGGGTGGTGGTAAAACGTCCCAAAGGCGCCCCTGAGTTACAGGTGGGTCGCTCCCCCACCCTCAGCTATGAAAGCAAAGCCACACGCTACGATGCTTACATCTTCTGAATCAAATCCGTAAATTTATCAGTTTTATAGCCAAACAAAAGCAGATAAAATATAACCCTGAAGTTGACAGGTTTTTATATTTTACATTGTTAATTTTTCACCATCTACGCGCTCAACCTAAGTTTAAACACACCAAATTCCAATGACTCGGGTATTATTATGGACGGTATGAATTACAAATGACGCAATGGTGAAAGCGTTATTTTTGACAAAACCTATTTACATAATACTTATAACAACACCGATAAATCACGTATTATTTTAATAGCAAATATTGATCGCCCGTTAAAAATAAAATTTATTTCACGTTTATATTTTTACTTCGGGCGATTTTTTAATAGCTTGTTTATAATTGATAATATTGATTCGAGTAAATCGGGAATTGGTAATAAATTCAGTTACTATGTTTTAACATATAAGAAATTCATTAAAAGTATTAAACATTGGAGCAAACCAATTTATATGACGGTAAAATATACAATGACATTTGCAGTTTTGTATTATATTGGTTCGAAGTTGGTTTAATTAGAGATTTAGACAACCGAGCCGCGCAACATTTTGTAATTAACGCTATTGATATAGTGCATTAATCAATTCGGCCTGAATATTATTCTGATTAAAAAAGGCGTCAGTTATAGGGTCAATTGATGAATTAATACGGGTATCATGCCTATTTTAAAGTCTATTCAAACTCACCAGTTTATGCTGGTCATTAAAGACAATTTCAAAATATCCCTGAATACCGTCACGCATAATGAAACGCTGTAATTCAGAAGCGGGAAATTTTAACGAGCGTCCATCTTCGGTTTGCACCCACACAAACTTTGCCGAGCCACGATAATAAGACTGATATTGCTCAGTGGAAATATTCAAAGAAAATCGCATTTTTTGCACGCTTTTTTGTTAGCTGTATGGGCGATCTTCAGGCCGCCCTACAAACACCTCAACTAGTCTCTAAAATTATTAAACTGCAATGCCATTTCTAGTTTATCCGATGCCTTCAACTGCGCCATCACCTGTTGCAGGTCATCACGTTTTTTGCCGGTAATACGCACCTGCTCGCCCTGAATCGCCGCCTGCACTTTTACCTTCATTTCTTTTACTATTTTGACAATTTTTTTAGCCTCTTCTTTTTCGATGCCCTGTTTAACAATGATATCCTGATAAGCACGTTGCCCACGGGGCTCGGCTTTACCTTTTTCTAAACAGCGAATATCAATATTTCGCTTACCCAGCTTTGAATAAATAATCGGCGAAATTTGCTTTAACTGAAATTCATTTTGCGCTTCAATTTTTATCACCGAATCTTTTAAATCGATTTTTGCATTCGAACCTTTCAAATCAAAACGGGTGCTAACTTCACGAACCGCCTGGTCAATCGCATTACTTAACTCATGGGTATCAACCTCTGAAACCACATCAAATGATGGCATTTAATTTCTCCTGTTATACTTTACGTCTGATTTTATGGATATCGTTGAAAAATGTATAGAAAAATAATAATTACAGGTGCTATCAATGCCTTTCTTGCCGTGGCTTTAGGCGCGTTTGCGGCACATGGTTTAAAACAATATTTCGGTGAATACGAGCTGCGCATTTGGCAGACTGCGGTGGATTATCAAATGGCGCATGCTTTAGGCTTGATTTTAATTGGCTTGCTAGCAAAAACACTGGGGATTGATTTATCCAAACCCGGCTTGATTATGCTCGTAGGCATCGCGCTATTCAGTGGCAGTTTGTATGCACTGAGCTTAAGCGGAATGAAAACACTGGGCATGATTACACCATTGGGTGGCATGTGTTTTTTAATTGCCTGGGTTTGGCTGGCCATTGCCGTTTATAAAAATAGATAGATAAACAACGACACGGTTTAAGCGCATCGCCCCGTGCAGACAACTTAAATTTCCTTTTCAAATAGTTTACTTCGTCTGCGTACGCCGCCCCTGCGCGTAGGACAATATACCGCGCAAAATCTGCACTTCCCTCAACGTTGGCCGCGCGCGCCCATATAAGCAACGCAGCTTGCGCATAATATGCTCCGGGTTACGCTTACCGAAAAAATTCAAATCGTTCAACGCATCCATATAATGGTTGTACATACCTTCCAGCTGATCAGTGGTGGCCAGCATATCTTTCTCATCCGCGGGTTCTTCAACCGCGGGCTTTGGCACATCTTTACGGCTGGCCATTAAAATTTCATAACTCAGCACCTGCACCGCCTGCCCCAAGTTTAATGAACTGTAAGCTTCGCCGGTGGTGATATTGACCAAGGTTTGGCATTGCTCCAGCTCATCGTTAGATAAGCCCGAACGCTCTCGCCCGAACACCAGCGCCACTTCGTGCTGCTCACTTTCGGTATGTATCAGCTCACCACATTCGCGGCCATCCACCTGTGGCCATTTCACCGCGCGCAAGCGTGCGGTGGTGCCACACACTAAACTACAACCTTCTAATGCCTCAGCGAGTGTATCCACCACCACCGCATTGCTTAAAATATCAGTGGCCGAAGACGCTAATTGAGAGGCTTCAAACGATGGAAAGTTTTTCGGCTCGACTAAATACAGGCGAGTAATCCCCATGTTTTTCATGGCGCGGGCAGCTGAGCCGATATTGCCGGGGTGATGAGTATTGACTAAAACGATGCGAATATTATCTAACATTAAAATCTGTCATAACAAAAAGTCGCTATCTTAAAGGTATTTCCAGAAAAATTCATAGAAAATTAATGGAAAAGTCGGGAAAAATTAAGAAGAGGCTCATAATAAATTGAGGGGGAAATTAACGCCAATTTCTGCTATTATCTGCGCCCTCCCAAACTGCTGTAAAGAGCTTCAACTATGCACCCCATGTTAAATATCGCCACTGGCGCGGCCCGCGATGCGGGAAATATTATCCTGCGCAGCATCGACAAACTCGATCGCATTAAAATAGAAGTCAAAGCACAAAACGATTTTGTCACCCAGGTTGATCGCAAAGCCGAAGCAGTCATTATTGAAGCGATTCATAAAGCCTATCCCAATCACGGCATTTTAGCCGAAGAAAGCGGCACGTATAACGAAGATAGCGAATATAAGTGGATTATCGATCCATTAGACGGCACCACCAATTTCCTGCACGGCTTTCCCCAATATGCGGTTTCGATTGGTTTGCAGCACAAAGGCCGGATGGAAGTGGCGGTGGTTTTCGACCCAATTAAAAATGAATTATTCACCGCCGCTCGGGGTGAAGGCGCGCAGCTTAACGGCAAACGTATTCGGGCTACCGAGCACAAAGGCATTAAAGGCTCGTTGCTGGGCACCGGTTTTCCATTTAAACATCCCCAGCATTTAGATACTTTTGTGGAAACATTTAAAGCCGTACACCCGCAGGCTGCGGGTATTCGCCGCGCGGGTTCAGCCGCGCTGGATTTAGCTTATGTGGCAGCGGGGCGTTTAGATGGTTTTTGGGAAATAGGTCTGAGCCCTTGGGATATGGCAGCCGGAGTTTTATTAGTGCGCGAAGCCGGCGGTATTGTGACAGATTTTAGTGGCGATGGAAATTATCTGCAAACCGGCAATGTAGTGGCGGCTGCAAATAAGGTTTTTCCGGCGTTGTTTGAAGCGATTAAGCCGCATTTTACGGATGATTTGAAATAAGACTTGAAATAGTCATCGCGAGTTGAAACTCGCGATTGCCATTCATTTACTCTGCTCAGCCCACTCGGCTTTGGTATAAGCCTTAATCCCTAACGCATGCAACTCGCCGGTCTGTATCAAATGGTTCACCGTGGCATACACCATTTTCTGCTCTGCCAGCATACTTTTACCTTCAAAAGCATCGCTTACCACTACAGCTTCTAGGTTACAGCCTTCGCCGCTAATGATCGCTTCAGCGCCGTCTACGCCATCTTCAATTAATTTTTTTACATCTTCTGGAGACATGATTAACTCGTAATATAAATTGGATGATGGATATTACACCCCCCGTTTAAATTTTCAACCTGCGTCAAAGTATGGAATAATCCTTGCCTCTCTTTAACAACCCAAAATTCCATGAACCCCAGTTGTTGTTTATTGTATTGCCGCCCCGGATTTGAAAAAGAGTCCGCCTCTGAAATTATGCAATTGGCACAAGCACAAAATATTCAGGGCTATATTAAAGCCAAACCTGGCAGTGGCTATGTGGAATTTTACCCGGTATCGCCAGTAGCGCTTGCTGACTTTAATCAGTCGATTCGATTTGCCGAGATGATATTTTCCCGACAGGTCATTTTTGTTAGTGAATTTATCAACACACTGCCGGCTGAAGATAGAATCACCCCTTTACTTACTGCCATTGAGTCAATGGAACAGACCTTCAATTGCGTAATCTTAGAAACCCCCGATACCAATGAAGGCAAGCAACTCAGTGGATTTTGTAAAAAGTTTTCTACGCCCCTAACAATTAGATTAGAACGCAACAATCTCATACATAAAAAAAGTGAGTGGCGATTACATTTATTCTTGTTAAATTCCAGCACGGTTTATATTGGTATAAGCCATATTAAAAACAGCTCGCCGGACATTATGGGTATTAAACGTTTACGTTTTCCAACAGCAGCACCCAGCCGCTCTACGCTAAAACTCGAAGAAGCCTTTAAAACCATGCTCAACGAAAAGCAGCAGAAACGCTTTTTACAAAATGGCATGACAGCAGTCGACTTAGGCGCCTGCCCCGGTGGCTGGACCTGGCAACTGGTGACCCGCGGCATTCGGGTTAATGCCATAGACAATGGCACCATGAATAAAGTCTTAATGGACAGCGGGCTGGTTAAGGAAATTAAAGCCGATGGGTTTAAATATCTGCCAGAAAAACCGGTTGACTGGTTAGTCTGCGATATGGTGGAACGCCCCATACATATTGCGCGATTAATGAGTCGCTGGTTAACCGGCGGACACTGTAAATATGCTGCGTTTAATTTAAAGCTGCCGATGAAAAAACGCTATGATATGGTTTTGGAATGCCGTGATTATATTGTCCGTGAATTAGACTCGAATAACTTTACTTATAAAATAAAAATCAAACATTTATACCATGACCGAGAGGAAGTAACGTGTCTGGTTTTACTTTCATAAAATCAATCAATCTGCAATTCAAACTGATACAGTAGACTAATTGCTGATATTGTTTTTCCTATTTATATCTATCATTTTCACACCACGAAAATGCATATTTTTTCTTTCTAAAATAATGCACCGCCATGAAACTGATTAATAGCGTAATATAATCACCATAGACTTGTTCAATTTAGAACGCTATTTTGACACAAATGAAAAACCTGTCCGCGATTACGAACAGGCTCAAATGTAAATTTATTTTAAAACAGAATAATTATTCCATTAAAAACCACCTTCATCATCGGGCTCATCCGCAACACCCGAGATATAACCGTCAGGGTAAACAAAGCCAACGGGTGGTGCACCGCGCAATGGTTCAATTGCAGGGAATCCAAATTCAATCGTTGAATCAACCAGTGGAGCCAGCAAGTTATAACGTGGAAACGGCATTTCAGCAGCTTCTAGGTTACCGCCTAAACCGACAGCCGAGTTAAGCACATGGCCTTGCATATTCGTCACCGTGATGACATCTGATTCGATATAACGGCGCACCACTTCCACCGCATCAACGACTTCAATTTCACCGCTGGCACGCAGCGTCTTATAATCAACCGGATTAACCATGACCAAAGAACCATCAGACTTTTTAGCTAAAATTAAAGTTTTAGATTCTACACATTTACGCAGCGCATCAACGTCCTCGGGGAATAAACTTTTACACTTACCACCGGGGACAATTTGATTACGGTTAATACGATTAGGATCACCGTCATAATAATATGATGCATAAACAACCGTTGGATTATCTTCGAGCTTCGTGCCATCACTCAACATCACATTAGAAACCCGCGAACCATCAGGATGTTTAGCCGGATTAAAGTTTGCGGCATACGGATCAAAGTCTAAGCTTAAACCGCTGTAATCCCAGGCCCACCCACCGGACCAACGTGTCACTAAAGGATTCATTGTGCTGTTACCGCCGAGTTCAATATTTTGCAATAAATTACGCGGCCAATCTAAGTTGCCCACCTTATCATCATTAGAGGGTGTTGATGGAATGGCCGCTCTCGCAATTTGAGGACCGATAGGAATGTAGTGGTACAAATCACCTAAAGTAATGTCGCCGGGAGCAATCGTATTGGTATAACGAAAACCTCGAATCTCACCAATTTGTGCGCCACTCACAACTCGAAATGCATCCACTAATAAATTATGCCCAGTTCCTTCAATAACCGCGGGCATAATAAAATTAGCGGGATCAAATTCATTGGAGTAACGGTTGCGTGATAATTCAATATCGGTTGTACCGATTACCGTATCCAATGGATCATCTAACATCGCATCGTTGTATGGGTTGGTGTAATACCATGAGTTTAAATGTTTTTTACCCTTTGCAAAATCTTTGCTTTGATATGGCGCTTTAATGTGTTTGATTAAATGTGCAATTTTATGATCTTCTTTAACTTTACTATTAATCTTATGCGCCTTCCATTCCCAACTATCCAGCTTACCATTTTTAATTTCAATTTCCAGCTCACCTACTTGCACCGCATCTTCGCCCTCTTCCATAATAATGGTTTTTGCGCCACTGGGTTGAGTCACCTCAACAGGAACCGTTGTAGTTTCGTGCATATCGGATGAGAAAATCAAATCAATGCCATCAAAATTTTCTGCATTATAAATATTTTCTGCCAAACCCGCTTCTGATAATAAAACCACAATATCAACATTATGCTCATTGCGTAAAATATTTACCATTTTGGGAATTTCAGGCGCGACTTTAAATCCATTGGTTGGGTCAGCCGGATCCTGATTTGGGTGATCACCATCCCACGCAATCGGACGATTTTGCGGAAAGCGCACTTCGCCCTTACAGTTTGAAAAACTAATTCCCTTGGTAATAACTGAACTCACTACCTGCGGGCCACGATTTGTAGTGCAGCCAAAAATACCGACTTTTACACCATTAACCTTCATCACTTTGTAAGGACGCGTTAGTAAATTACCCGTGCCTTTATCCACCACTCCGGCTTCAACAGGCTTAGTGCCATTAATGTATGCATTAGAAGCAATTGCACCCCAACGATAATCATCCGGAAAAGGTTTACCAAATGTATCTTTATGTCCTTGCTCAAACGGTGGAATGCCTACCGCCATGGTTTTCCAGTCATCATTTAAAATTGGCTTAATGTCCCCATGAGTGCCGAAGTACTGTAAATAGCGGTAAATACCAAACGAGAACTCCCAGTTGCCCGGAGCAAAAGCGTCTATACCTAATTGATCAACCACATTTATTAACGCTTCACCGCGGGTAAATGATGCCATTGCGCTACCGGCCATAGTATCGCCAGTGTGTACATGAATTGAATTCTTTTTGTGCTTATCACGAATTTTTTTCACAACAGTTGCGAGCCGTGCCAGACCACCTTCAGACTTAGAAGAACCCGCACGTAAATTTGCGTGGGGATCCAGGTCACCATGAAAATCACCGGTGTGAATAAATACAATTTTCTTTTCATCATCTTTCTCATGCGCAAAAGAAAATGACGCACTGCTTAGAGTTAAAGCAACAGACATGGCAGATAAACCAAACAGCCGTACCGCAGTTCGTAAAACGCATAGTTTTGATTTTAAATTTGAAGTCATTTTAGACCCCCCTGTCTTATTTAATAAATTTCGGAGTACTACGACAATGGAGTCTATGGGAGTGGTTATAAATTTATAACTGGGACGTACCCGAAATTTGATAGGGTTTCCCCCATACTTAATACCTTTGTAATTAACATCATATTAAAAATATTATCGCAAAAAAACACCACTGATATTTTTATAAAAGTGGTGTTTAAATCTCAATTTCAATATTAGTAATTATTAGTCATAATAAGCTTTCTTTTTACCAACAACTGAACGGCCTAACCAGGTAGGTCCTGCACCAAATGCAGGTTGAACTTCACCGTAGGTTGAATCCGCTACACCATCGCAATCCTTATCTAAAACAGGCGGTGCACTCGGACAACCATTATAGGGAACGGTTTGCGTATTTTTACGACGCGGTCCAAAATCAGCCATAGTAATAACATGCTTTTTTAAATGCTCACGCAATACCATTGCCGGCACCCAGAAATCATTAGGCGCAACTTGCAACACAACTGGATTGCGGTTTGTATCAACAATATTTTCTGTATTCAACGGAGCACATAAACCCACCACACTCGCAGTATCTAAATCGGGATTAAATTCACCGCAGGGAAAACGCATATTGCGTCCGCCAGAAGTGCGGCATTGACGATCCGTTCCTTCACCATTGGGGTAACAGCTCATCACCGTATACACCTTGCTCGGATCAACTGGCTGGCCATTTAATTCCATCGATAAAATTCTGCCACCCAAGGTTTGTAATGGGACGGACGTGGGCGATAATTCTAAATCCAGCACAAAGCGCATATTGTCAGATAAGCCCATCCACCAACCACCGCGGTGACGAAATGAATGCGGATCAAATATACCTTCAAGAAATGCCTCATAACGACCTCGCAATAAACCACCGGTGAAATCAACTAGCGATACTGCAGGTGTAAACGGCATGTAATTATAAATTTCACCCACCGTAATCGCGCCATCCGATACGCCACCATCCGGGCCATCAAGTGGTGTGCCGATTGCAAAAACCGGAATATCAAAACGAAAACCATTGGTGATTGCAAATGCATTATCATCATTTACCGCAGCCCCCGTACTTTTGCCTAATGCCAGTGTGGCATCCCCAATGAAATTATTTATAAAGTCACCAATCACATCGCGACGCTCAAGTTTCACTTCAGTGTAACCTGCAATAGAATCTAAGGGCGTACATAATTTATGGCCTTCACCAAATTGAAATCCACCCGGGCCAAACGTATGGCAGGTAAAATCGGCTCCACTATAAAAACCTTTAGTATTTTCTTCGACCAATGCTTTAATACCATCCGCAACAAAATAATCTGAGATATCTTCTGCTACTTCGTCAGTCATTTCATGTAAGTTAAATTCGTAGTTGTGAATTTTTCCATGCTTCACTTGCAGTGTCAGCTCACCTAAATATGCATCTTCACCCGACTCAACAATAATAACTTTTTTACCACTAAAAACGTTTTTAATTTCAATTGCATCGGGTATCGTTTCGTGGGTGTCACCACTTAAAATAACATCAATGCCCTCAATCTCTTTAGCAATTTGAATGTTATCACCAAACCCGAGCTCGGTTGCTAACACAATAATATCTGCACCCGCAGCTCTGGCATTCGCAATATCACCGGGCAGCTCGTTATAACCCTTAGTAAATCGAAAACCCAAATTAAACAGTGGATTTTGAACCGGTAAACGCGAACTAGTTATACCTATGTAACCGACTTTAATACCATTAGCTTCACGGATAACCCACGGTTCAAACACTCTATTATCTGGTGATAAATTTGGTTTTCTCGCTGCACCTACTGCATTTTCTTTAAACCAATAAACGTTATTCGCAACCACACTAAAGTTTGCCGAAATGACATTACAATCTATCGCATTGGCTTTGCCATCACAGGCGGGTATGGTTGAGCTTAATGTAGTTTGATTATTTTTCGACATGGGAATTTTGCCCTTTAGCGAATCCACGTAACGACTACGCGTTACACGGGTGCCATAAGCAAAATCCCAGTTCCCCATTACAAAGGCATCAATGCCAAACGCATTAAATACCGGCATAATGGCATTACCCAATGTGAATAAAACTTCGGCTCCGCCATGCGTCGAGTCCCCCACCATAAACGTCAGTGTATTTTCATCACCCACTCTCTCACGAATTTCTTTTATGCCGGTGGCTAGTCGTGCAACGCCACCTGCATTTTCACGATTACCCGCTACTAAAAAATCTTCATCGTGCGCTCGCATGTGTCCATGTACATCACTCACATGGATAATAGTGATTTCATTTTCAGCGGGTGAAGCGTGCAATTGTGGAAGGAATAAAAATAACGAGAGACTTAAACTAATAAACCCTGACTTATATCTGCTTAACTTTGTTTTACAATTTTTTATTCGATTGTTATTTTTCATTTCATACATACTCTTAACTCCATTTTATGACGAAGGTATCACCCCTCGTTTGAATGATAAGGTAACGCGAAATGAATTTTATGAGATGAATATGTAAACAATAACTAGTATGGGCCCTAGGGTTTTATAGGGCACGCCCTATATTTATAGGGTTATTTTTAGATAATTTTTTATTGTGTGAAATGTATCATATATAATTTTAGACCAAGAATTAAACAACATGTTTAAAATCAATAATCGCTATTCATTAAGGAATGGATTTTATCATTGGTGTCCCGCTAAGTTTATAGTTTTTTAAATTAAATACTGATTTAGTAAATTTTAATTATGCCATGAAATTTCAGAGACATGAAAATAGCATTTTACGTTTTCGTCATCTCCGAATGCCCATGATGATTTATTGGTCGAAAATCCAGCGGGGCAGCTAACGGGATACCTATGCGATTTTATTTAAACATTAACGGAGCATTAATATAATAAGCTACAACTTAAAAAACCGATCACAAACTATTTAGTTTACATTTTCAATCCCAGCCAACATTGCCAGCCTGACCAACTCAGTTGGCGAACTAACATTCATCTTGCTCATTAAATTAGCCCGATGTAACTCTACGGTTTTTATACTGATACCTAATTCAGATGCAATAATTTTATTTTGTTTTGAATTTAAAACAAATTTCATTACTTCACTTTCACGCGGCGTTAAACGCTTGATGCGGTTTTGTATTTTATCAACCTTATGTTGATGCTCACGTTTATCTCTATCAAAATTAATTGCACTTTGAATTAACTCCAGCATAATGGCATCGTTATAAGGTTTTTCGACAAAGTCAAATGCACCGGCTTTCATAGCACGCACTGCCATTGCAACATCCGCATGGCCAGTTACAATAATAACTGGAATGCTAGCTCCCATTTTTTTTAAACGCGCAAACAGATCCATACCATTAATATCTGGCATGCGCACATCTAACACGACACACCCCGGCGCATTATGATTGAACTGTTTTAAAAATTCGTTACCACTTTTAAACTCCATTACTGTTAAATGCGCAGACTCTGCCAACCACCTTAACGATTCTCTAGCCATTCGATCATCATCAACAATATAAGTTACCGGCAATGCATTTTTTGACGAATCATTTTCCATATTATTTTTCAAATTCATAGCTAGCTTACCTGTTGTTCTGGAAGTTCAAAAATAAATTCCGCACCACCTTCGGGAAGTGTTCGCGCACGAATCATTCCCTGATGCGATTCAATAATAGATCGGCTTATCGACAAACCAATTCCCATGCCATCTGATTTAGTGGTATAAAATGCATCAAAAATTTTCGGCAGTGCTTCTTTTGCAATTCCGTCGCCACTATCGATAGTACTCAACATGACTTTGCCACCGGCTATTTTTTTTGTGCTGATACTAAAACAACGCTTTTGCGGGCTCACTGCATCCATTGCATCCAGGCTGTTACGAATAAAATTTAAAATAACCTGTTCTAATTGAATCATATCGCCCTCAACTTCTGGCAATGATTCTTGTAAGTTTAATGCTATTTTCACTTGATGACGATTCGCCTCATGCTTCACCAGAGTCACCACGTTGCGCACGGCCTGATTTAAATCGAGCACACTGTGCTGGGTATCGCCTTTTTGCACAAACAAGCGAATACGACGAATAATATCCGCCGCCATAGTCGCGCCTTCTACCGCATTTTTCATGCCTTGTGTTAATTTTTTAACATCGATATTTTCTTGCTTAAGCATTCGCAAACAAACATTACAATAATTAATCGCACCGGTGAGTGGCTGGTTTAATTCATGGGCAAGACTGGCCGCCATTTCACCTATAGCACTCATGCGCGACACCCGCGCAAATTCAGCCTGATGACGTTGCCGGGACTCGTGTGCGATTTGCAGTTCCACTTCATCACCAATCCACTGCGCCATGACTTTTAATAACTCATGGTCCCAACGACTAAATGCCTGATTGCGTGCTTTAATTCCCGCAAATTCAAGGCTACAGTGTATTTGCCCGTCAACCATTACCGCGGCGCCTAAATAAGTTTTCCAGCCTTTTTGATGGCAATCACAATTGTTTTGATCGGCACTTAAATCGGGAATATCTAAGGGCTCGCCATTGTATTCTAATAACCTTGCAACACAATTTTGATTTAATGGGCCGCTGCGTGCTCGCGCTAATTTAGAGTCTCCCGAGATTCGACAAATACGATGTTCTTCGGTATCGGTGCTAGCTAATATCGCCACCGGCAAATCAAAATATTCTCGGCCCGTATCCAATAGTCGGGCGAGCTTTTCTTTGTGAGTTAATTCTGGCGCACTGGTGATTCGCACCAACTCTCGTAACGCTATACGACTTTTTTCTAATGACTGATTGGTTTGACGGAGGTCTTCCGTGCGCTCGGCCACCTGCTCTTCCAATGAATTTTTATAAAGCGCCAACGCTTGCTGCGAGCGTTTTCTTTCGACAATTTCATCACGCAGAATAGTTTGGGCATATTTGAGCTTGCGGTTAGTGCGCGAAATATATCCATTAACCACAATTAATATCAACAATAAAATAGTCGCCCCCACAAACCAACCTGCATAGCGCTTTAAAATGGCGATAAATGAGGTTTGCCGTAAAACTTCGTAAGGGCCAATTTTTAGCGTTTTCATTAAACGATGAACGGGGGAATAATCCAACGGCACGGTCCAGCCAGCAGTGCGCGATGTTTTTGCGGCGAGATGATTTTGCGGCATCGATAACAAGGCTTGTGCAACCCGTGTTGCAAGTTTTCGCGGAGTATTTTTTAACGTGGCAAATGGCCACTCCGGATAAAGTCGCGTACTCAGTGGTAACACACTGTCACTGTCACTTGCACTTTGTGAATTTAAAATGCGAAAATCATTTAAATTCACTTTCCCTGCATCCACCATATGCATTAAAGTTTCTGCCCGCACGGTGGCCACATCAACTCGACCATTAAGCACTGCGTAAATAATATTATCCTGTGGAAAACCGGCAAATTGTAAATCAGCCAGATCACTAAATGGGTCTATACCTTGCTCAATTAATTCACGCCAGGCCATTTGAAAACCACCAAAAGCAATCGGGCTTACCGCCATAAATGACTTGCCGCGCAAATCGGCCAGTGTGCCAATGTCAAAATTTTGTGATCGGGTAAAAATAACCGCACCAAAGCGTACGCGGGTTCTGCCCTGTTGGCGCGTTTGCATCGTAGCAATTCGTGATGCGCCAAACTGCGACTCAAGGCTAACGTAGTTGCCCGGATTGGTAAGCGTAAAATGCAACTGGCCTGATCTAATTGCCTCCCCTATTTCATCCAGATCAACTGGCACAATTTTAAATGGCTGACCAATTGCCGTTGAGAGGTAAGCTGCTGTTTCAGACCAACGTTTTAGAGCCTGCTCTTTTCCACGATAAGCTAATACACCGATTTTGATTACCGGCTTCTGACCAAGCGGTTCGGCTCCTGGTAATTCATCAACGGTGATTTGTGCCGAAACCGGCCATTTAGTAACCACAACAAATAAAGCTAAAAATAACGCAGCTTTTAAAAATTGTTGTGCATTTTCACCCATAAAAATTCCTAATGACTAGGCAGATAAAAGACAGCCGTCCAGCCAGACAGTCAACGTATCGGGATATTAAGACCACTCTCAAAGAAATTTAGACAACAATAAACCCACCCCAATTGTTTAGATAACAATGACTTTAGCGGTTTTAAATCTGATTTAAATAATATAGATACGGTAACGGGGGTTTTTATTCCATAATTAACACATATAATAGTAAGTATACAGATACTCTAAACGTTATCTGAAACTTAACATTAATTTAAAAATACGAGCCCCAATATGAGCCAACCTTTAGAAACATTTTATACCTTGGCCGAAGAAGTGGCACATACCGTCACTCATGGGTTTGGTATGCTACTCAGTATTGCCGGACTGGTTATTTTAGTCAGCTTTTCCAGCCAAAATGGCGATGCCTGGCATGTAGTAAGTAGTAGCATTTATGGCTCTAGTCTAATTTTACTCTACGGCGCATCCACTTTATACCACGGCATTCCTCATATTAATGCAAAAGCTTTTTTACAACGCATTGATCACGCCGCCATTTATATATTAATTGCCGGAACCTATACGCCATTTTTATTAATCAGTTTACGCGAAAGTTGGGGCTGGCATTTATTTGGCGTAATTTGGACGCTGGCTTTAATTGGTGTAACACTGGAGTTTATTAACTGGAAACCGTTTAAAAAAATATCACTGGCTTTGTATTTAGGCATGGGCTGGATTATTCTTTTTGCGATTAATCCGATGTTAGAACAGGTAGAAATCGGTGGCTTAATTTTATTATTAGCGGGCGGTTTATTTTATTCATTCGGTGTGATTTTTTATATTTGGGAAAAACTAACATTTAATCACGCTATTTGGCATATGTTTGTGTTAGCCGGAAGTATCTCTCACTTTTTTTCTATTTTGTTTTATGTGATTCCTTAGCATCGTGTTTTACTTTTAAAAACAAAAACATTTAACGCGAATTCAGGCTAATAAAAACCAGTTTCAGATGCATACACTCAAGCTTAAAAAATGTCATTCCTGCGCCGGTATACTGCTGTTCAAATAAAACATAAACAAACTTGTTATCCCAGCAACTTCAATGACTTAAGAACTTTATTAAATTTCAATTTGTATTGGCTGAACACTCTATCTATAAGTAGTATTATAATACTGCGTTTATTTTCGGTCTTAGTTTTTATTCGCGTGCATTTGCGTTAGTCTTTTGCCTTTGATGATTCTGCCTTTATGCTTTGCCCCTATATACAAAACTCACAACTCATCACGCATCGCATTCAACTCAGCATGAATCATCTCCGGCGTTTCCAAACTCATTGGCCCAAGTAATTTGGCACGAAATTCATTTAATAAAATTTCTGAAACTTTATGCAAATTAATCACCCCACCCGCTTGCAAACAACCACGTTTTTTGGCGATGGTTTCTAGCACCTGCATTTCACCTTCGGGCAAGTCACCTAATTTATAACGTTGTTTTAATAGCGCAGGATACATTTCAGAAAAAAAATCCGCTGCAAAAAGCGCAACATCATCATATTCCATTGCGGTACTTTTTATTGCACCGGTCACCGCCAACCGATAACCACTATTCACATTATGAATTTTGGGCCATAAAAAACCCGGGGTATCCATTAACTCAATGCCATTATCTAAAATAATTTTCTGCTGACGTTTAGTAATCGCCGGCTCATCGCCGACCTTTGCAATAAAGCGTCCGGCCAATGTGTTAATGACCGTCGACTTACCCACATTCGGTATTCCCATAATTAACACCCGAACGGGTTTTACCGACAGATTACGATCGGAAAAAAACTGCCTGCACAACTGAAGCGTTTGTTTGATTTTTGACGGCTGCTCTTGCGTCACGGCCAACGCTTTTATATTGCGTGCTGCCTGAAAATGATCAATCCACAATTGAGTGATTTTTTCATCGGCCAAATCGGCTTTATTCAATAGCTTTATACAGGGCTTATCACCGCGCAGTTCCGCGATCAGTGGATTTTCAGAGCTATAGGGAATACGCGCATCCAGCACTTCAATTATCAGGTCAATTTTCGGCATGACCTTTTTAATCTCTTTACGCGCCTTGTGCATATGGCCGGGAAACCATTGAATCGCCATGATATTTCAACTAATAATTTAAAGGCCGCATTTTACCCCAAAAAAGACTCTCGATTTAGGCTAAAATCGACATAAATTATTCATTGGAATTTTTATGTCAAATCAGTACGACCTACTCATTATCGGCGCCGGCGTGTCCGGCAGCGCATTGTTGTACCTCACCACCCAATACACTGATATCCGGCACATTGGGGTAATTGAAAAATACGCTGCCCCGGCACGGGTCAATTCCCTGTCCAGCAATAACAGTCAAACCCTTCACTGCGGCGACATTGAAACCAATTACACCCTCGACAAAGCCCTTAAAGTAAAGCGCGCCGCCAGCATGTTGCGCAACTATGCGATGGCACAGCCCGATGCTCATCATATTATTTTTAAATACTCTAAAATGGTTTTGGGCGTGGGCAAAAAAGAATGTGAATTGCTCAAAAAACGCTTTGAAATATTCAGCCCCCATTACCCGTATTTAAAATTGCTTGATAAAAAAGCCATTGCGCGCATCGAGCCAAATGTGGCAATAAACGAAGATAAGTTTCGCGAAGATGAAATTATTGCCCTCGGCTCGACTGACGAATACACCGCGGTAAACTTCGAAGCCCTGTCGCGCTCGTTTGTTCGCCAGGCCGAAATTACAGCGGCAGCACACCCCGAAAAAACTATCGACTTACATTACAATGAATATGTCGATCACATTAAACTCGATAAAGGCGGTTTTATTATCGAGACCAACGGCGTGTGTTATCGCACAAAAACGCTGGTAGTTTGTGCTGGTGGCCACAGCTTAAAACTCGCCCACGACATGGGCTACGGCCACCACTATTCAGTGCTGCCAATTGCCGGCAGTTATTATTTCACTCCGCACGTTTTAAACGGCAAAGTTTACACCGTGCAAAACGATGCCCTACCGTTTGCAGCAATTCACGGTGACCCGGATGTACTCGTACCCGGTGCCACCCGTTTTGGCCCCACCGCTTTAGTGCTGCCCATTTTAGAAAGATATAATTTAAAAACCCTGCCGGATTTTTTACAGGTGTTTCGCTTTGATGGCCGCGTTGCAAAAGTATTGTGGGATTTATTAAAAGTAAAAGATATTCGCAACTATATGTTTAAAAATATATTATTTGAAATTCCGGTGATTCGGAAAGTTTTATTTTTAAAAGATGTACGAAAAATCATTCCATCCTTAAAATTAAAAGATTTAACCTTTGCCAATAAAGTTGGCGGCATTCGCCCACAGTTAATTGATAAAGATCGTAGCCAATTGCTAATGGGCGAAGCAAAAATAGACAGTGGTATCGGTGGCATTTTTAATATGACACCCTCACCGGGCGGTACATCGTGCATTGAAAATGCAGAAATTGATATGCGCACGGTAGTAAAACATTTGGGCGCAACGATCGATGAAAATGCACTGCAAAAAGATTTATTGGGCGATGATCATCAACATAAGGCTAGTGATTTGGCGAGTTTTGTGATTACAGAAAATAGCGCCAAATTTACATCCCCCTCTTAGCCCTCATTCGTCAACCTATGGACTTTAAGTCCATAGTCGTTGAGTTAGATTATATTTTTTATAATGACTGTTCTTTTTATATTATTTAATATTTTTTCTTAAACTAACGCCTACATTCAGCTTTATTATCTATGTTTGCGCCTAGCTAAAATTTGATTGAATCGCCTCACAAATTCTTTATTTTTTAACACACCCGCATGTTGAGCATTAAAGCCGAGTATTTTAACCGCTTCATCTTGTAACGATAATGAAAGCTGACTCGTAATAGGCACAACACCATCACCTACCTCACCATCTAAATACGAAAATATTAAGTAATAAGGAATCGTTTTGGGTACTTTCCATTTATGTACTCGCTTCACATAATCGCTCCCGCTGGCAACATCACGCCATGATGGCACCACAATCGGTGAGAACTCAACGCCAGAAGCGGCACCTGCAATACCATAAAGCGGACTATTAATTGTCATAAATAACGACACGTCAAATGCCGGATTAACTTGCTGCTTCATTAAAAAAGAACGACTCATTAAGCCGCCCATGCTATGTGCAATAAGGTGTACATTAGAAAATTTATATTGCGCTTGAAGTTGATTTAAAGAACTTAGTAAATAATCACTCACCATGTCCAGCCTAACCCCACTAGGATAGTACAGCACCCAGGGCTGAAATTTTTTACGATCCAGGCTTTTAATCAATATCTCAAACTCTGCTGAATGACCTAAGATGCCATGCACAAAAACAACCGGTATTTTTTTGGGTTCATAAGCCTGTAGCATTAATAAGCCACCACCTACATTATCGACAAAATTGAATGGCTCCCATAATCCTAAACTGGCATTTTTTTTACTAAACATGGAATTTTTTAAAGAAACAATTTTGCCAATATTTTTTCTAATTCTACTCATTCTCTCCTTTATATTACCTTTATTTTTATTTTTAAATTTTCCACTTATCCACAAATTGGGAACATTTATATTTTGATTTTCTTTCACCTTAATAAAAGAAAATTTATTTTCTTGATAACTTATATAAGCTTCCGGCTCCGTTTTATCAAATAATTTATTCGAGTTGTAATCAATATATGCACTCACTAAATATCGACCCGGCTCCACATTAAATGCATAACGTCCATCTGTGCCTAAAATAATCTGATTAATCAATATAAGGTGGGTTGTTTTATCCTGGTACAAGCGCACATATATCGAGCCCGGCGCCAAACTGGATTTAACCAAAACCCGGCCATTGATGGTCGATATATTTTCAATAATATTCGTTTGCTTATGAATACTATTTAATGAGCAGGCAGAGAAAATATTAAGCACACCTAAAACTAGAATAATTTTTATTAATTGTTTAATTGTTTTATTCATTTTTAAACCCATATATTTCGATCAATCCAGTTTCTGATTTGCAGCAATTTTAATGATACGTCTATACTCAACTAAAACATAGCTCAACACAATAGTCAGTCAATAAAGTTTTAATACCCATAATATTCGTTTAACCCTCCTATCTAACTATATTAACCAAAAATCACCTTTTAATTTATAATTATGTTAGTAATAATACCAGCCTATATTATATACTGTCTCTAACCACACACTTCTGTTATTGTAAAAACATAAATAATCGCTATGGAATTATGCCCGCTATAAATAGCCCCGAAAAATGTATAGATAGTGCAGAAATAGAATCATTCTCCACATATTAAAAGGTGATTTAATTAAAAATTTATGAGTCAAGAAGATTTACGAACTCAACTGCTATGAACTGAAAGCCCATGATTTAGCGAATGAAGGCTAAAAAACTCTCTGTATAGCGGCACACTTTCTATTCTAAAAGTAATTTATAGGAATTAACTGGATTACGCATTCTCAATAACATCTTTGATGTAACTTTGTAATGGCACTTTTGAATCTTCCGGCTTAATATTTTGATTTAATAAATCTAACATTCCAGATAACAAATTTTTAACCGTCTGTTGCGCCTCTTCTATTTTAACCACTTCTTTTGTTTGCTCCAGTAGCTGCTCTAACTGCGACAACACATCAATAGCTGGTGCGGGGTTGGAATTAGGGCTGGCACTAGCAACCGAATTACCCATCTGCTCCGTACGCTGATAGGTTTGCGCCACCTCCACATAAGTACTTTGCTGAAAATCCAGCGCAAAACCTTTTAACTCACGGCTATCAAACCCTAACTCTAAAGACGCATTAAATGCCGCTTGCACATCACCATTAAAAAATTGATTGGCTAATTTCCCCACATCTTTTAATAACCCATTAATGGCTTTTTGCTCGCCTTTATCTAAATTTCCCTGCACGCTAAATTGAAAATTTGCCGATGCAAAACTCGAAGACTCAAAAAATGCAGCCGAACCTTGCTGATTTATCGCATAGCTTTGTGACGCTGAAAATTGCAACAGCGCAGAATAACCCACATCCACTTTATCACCATCACGGGTAACAATTTGAATAGACGCCTCGCTGCTTTGTTTAAACTGGCTGGATAGCGAACCACTTTCAGAAATAACTTGAGATGCAACTGAACTTGCCGATGAATTCTGCATCTGATCTAAACCTTTAAAAATTAAACTTTCCGTTTCATCAACCTGCTCTGCAATTTTATCGGTCATTGCCGGCATATTACTTAATATCTCACGGGCTTCGGCAAAACCCTGCGCAATACCTTCACGCGCTTGTTGCAACATACTTTGCGCTTCCACCTCACTGCCGGCGCGTTGTGCAATGCTGGTTTCAACAAAACCTAAAATACGACCCGATACCGCCGTGGGGGTAAAGTCCGCCGCATTTAATTCGTTAATTGGGCTGAAGCCAGGTAAATTTTTTCCGGATAAATTTTTTCCGAGTTGGTTTTCTAACAACTCAACTGATTTTTTAGCATTGCTCAATCCACCATTTGAACCGGGGGTATATTCATTATTTTTTTCAGGGACTTTTAATCCACCCAAATCAAAACCTTTTATACGGCTATCAAAATGAGTATTCATGGGTTTTTCCTCCCGACTCAATTATTCCTTTATAGAACAGGGTATCAAGTCAGTTTGTGCAGCGCTCCAAAGTGAACGAATTGTCATTTATATTTCTGTGTGTATCTATCTTTATCGGCCGCCTATTGAATTTCTTAAGCACCCCCTGTACATTCAAGACGAATAGAAAAATTAACTATTTATCAATTACCTGAAGTATTGCCTGACTCCCCCTCACGGCCATGCTGGAGCCACCAATGAACGACATTGCTAAATCCTTAAAACCCGAAGAATGTTTTATTAATGAAGAGCCTTATTACGAAGCCATTGGTTCTGAGATTGATGTTTTTTTGGCCGCTTATAAACAGAAAATTCCGGTGTTACTCAAAGGTCCCACCGGCTGCGGCAAAACTCGTTTTATGGAGCATATGGCATGGCGCTTAAAAAAGGCGCTGATCACGGTTTCCTGCCACGATGATTTAACCGCTTCGGATTTAGTCGGGCGATTTTTAATTTCCGGCGGCGAAACCCAGTGGATAGACGGGCCACTGGCACGCTCAGTTCGCCACGGTGCAATTTGTTATTTAGATGAAATAGTTGAAGCCCGCAAAGACACTACCGTTGTAATTCACCCACTTGCCGATGACCGACGGGTGTTACCTATGGAAAAAGTTGGCGAAGTGTTAGAAGCCACCGCCGATTTCTGTCTGGCAATTTCTTATAACCCGGGCTATCAAAGCGTACTCAAAGATTTAAAACAAAGTACCCGTCAGCGATTTGTGGCGTTGGAATTTGATTATCCATCTGCCGAGCTTGAAACCCGTATTATTAAAACTGAGGCTGGCATCGAACAAACCCTCGCTGAGCGTTTGGTCAAATTCGCACAGATGACGCGTAATTTAAAAGGCAGCGGTTTAGAGGAAGGCGCGAGTACTCGCCTGTTAGTACACGCAGGAAAATTAATTTCTGCGGGCATATCTCCGGTGGATGCTTGTCACACGTCTATCGCGCAAGCGTTAACTGATGATGCGGAAATGCTGGCAGCGATTAATGAATTGAGTTCGTCTTTGTTTTAATTATTCAAAAATATAATGTTACTTTTTTCAAAAAAATACTTAACTAAAAATAAAACAATACTGTCATTCCAGAATACTCATACCGGAAATGACGAAACTTTTTATTTACTACAGAAAGTCAAATGAGTTTACCCCCCTTCACCTTCGATGAAATAGAAGAACGCTTCGACGATATGTTCGTTGAAGTTAACGAAGCCGTCATTCAACACCTCGCCCAATTTGATATTCAAACTCAGGACAGCATTCTCGAACTCATTAAAAAAGCCGCCGATACCAATAGCGGCCTTGCCTATCAACTTGCCAACCGCATGCAAAAAGCCATGGAATTAATGGAAATAGACACCATTGAATTATGGCTGGAGCAAGCGATTGATGTGTTCGATAGCAAAGGTTTATACGGCGCTATTGAGGTATTTGATGAGCTGGAAAACATTGCACACAATGCCACTCAAAAACTCACCGGCATTGCATTTGAAGATGTCTGTAATATGTTAGAGCATTTTGTAATGGGCTTAAATGGACGGCGTTTAAAAATTGAAACTGACAAAAAAACTTATACCGATACGGAAACAATTTTTTTACCCAGCATTGTTAATCGCTATGCAGAAAAAGACGATAACTTTCAACTTTATAAGTGCACGGTGGTTTTATTGTGGGCACAAAACTGGTTTGGTACCTGGCGTGAAAATTTAAGCGAAATTTTTTCGCAATATAAAAACCCGACACAGGCCGAACAATGGTTTCATGTATTGGAAACGATTCGACTCGACCATAAAATAAAATACGAATTACCCGGCATTCATCGGCAAATGCAGCGCTTATGCGAACTGGACGATCACTCTAAAATTTGCGACATTATTATACATAGTCAAAATCAAAAAAATATTGAAAAAAAACTTTCCCTAAATAGCGGCATTGAAGATGTCTTAACATTACTACCTGAAGTTTATTCGTTAAACCCTCCCGCTTTAAGTTATTATGCGGGCTGCGTACAAAACGAGCAGGTGGAGTTGCGCCGCGAAATTCGTTTAATAAAAGAAAAAGATTTATTTCGTCAGGCTATTGCTCGTGTGTTAGAAGAAAAGAAAAACAAACCTGCTAATGAACTCAATGAAGACGAGCGCCGTGAAATTAGCGCCCAAGAAATACCCGACCCGACTATGCCCGATGGTTTTAAATATAAATTAGAGATGGACGGCGAATCGATAGAACCACCCGATGGTATTGAAAGCTTAATGAGCTCGATCATTCAGGATTTAGGTGAAATTCCCGATGATTATTTAGTCGCCGCCGGTGATGGTAATTATAAAATAATCCCTGAAAAAGAAAATAATGAAACTGAAAATATGTGGGCGGGTACTTATCACGAAGAGGGGGCATTTTTACACAAAGAGTGGGATTTTCGCCGCCAGCGTTACAAAAAAAACTGGTGCGCTCTGCGCGAAGTTAAACTCAATGCGGGCAGCACTGAATTTGTAAAAGAAACCGTGACTAAATATTGCGGTTTAATTAAAAACCTGCATCGCACCTTTGAAGTTTTACGCGGCGAAGATAAAACTTTAAAAAAACAACCCTATGGTGATGACATCGATATAGATGCATTAGTGGAAGCCTGGAGCGACATGGCCAGCGGTATGGAAATGTCGGAAAATATTTTCACCAAAATGCATAAAGAAGAGCGCAATATTGCGGTGATTTTTATGGTGGATATGAGCGGCTCCACCAAAGGCTGGATTAATGATGCGGAGCGTGAGTCACTTGTGTTATTAAGCGAAGCGCTGGAAACCCTCGGCGACCGCTACGCGATTTATGGTTTTACGGGTAATACCCGCAAACGCTGCGAAGTGTACCCCGTAAAAACTTTTGACGATAAATACGATGACAAAACCAAGGGTCGCATCGGCAATATTAAACCGCAGGATTACACCCGTTTGGGGGTATTCATTCGCCACTTCAACCAGATGTTTGAAAATATCGAAGCCAAAACTAAAATTCTGATTACCCTCTCCGATGGTAAACCCGAAGACTATGACGGTTACCGCGGAGAGTATGGCATAGAAGACACCCGCATAGCATTGCTCGAATCTCGCCAGCAGGGCGTACACCCGTTTTGCATTACCATCGATAAAGAAGGCCGCGATTATTTAAAAACCATGTACGGCAACGCCAGTTACGTGGTGATTGATGACGTTAAACAGCTGCCGCTCAAAGTTGCTGATATTTATCGAAATATTACCAGCTAAGTTCTCTCTCTTATTTTACTTTAAACTGATTTTTTAAAAAAACCTGCTATATACTAATTAGCAATAGCTAAAATTTAAGTTTATTACGTAATGCATAACAGGCTAAATAATTGGGAGCCAGAATGAGTTCGTTTTTAGAAATTTGTCATTTGAATAAAATATTCAGTAATATCTCTATTAGAAATAGAATCTGGTTTGGTTTTGGGCTTATTTTATCGATTTTAATTTTTGTTTCCCTGAGCACACTGGGGCAGTTTGTTAAACTCAATGATGGCATAAGCCGTGTGACAGAGGATATTCAGCCCGTTGTGTTAACCGCTCAACAATTAGAATCCAGTCTGGAAGCGGCTGGTAATATGCTGGGTTTTTATTTATTAACCCAGGAAGAAGGTTACCAAAAATCTTATTTTAGCCAACTTGATATAGCACTCAAAGAAGCCCAAAAACTCACTGAATTAAATTTTGTTAGTAAAAATGAAAAATACCGTCATATAGCCCTACAGGTTCAAAAAGACATTCAAGCGCTTTCTAGCTATCGAAACCGCATGGTTAAGCTGGTAAATAGCATTAGTGACAACATTCCCGCGCAACGTCTTGCCGCTGAAAAACTCAACCCCAGCACACGGCAAATACAAACCCTGATAGGGCAAATGATAGGCTCTGACCTGGAAGAAGACAATGCCGATGGCAACCGTGATGATTTTCGTCATGCATTGTATGACACCCGTTATTATAATGCTCAAATTGCCAGCGAACTACGCACCTATCTTGCTTTTAGAGTTAAAGCCAATATCGATAATATGAAAGACTTTCAAAAGGTGATTAGTGAAAAGCTAGCATACTTTGAAAGTCACAGCGATATGCTCACCTTTGAGCAAGAAGAATCAATGGGTAAATTTATTAAAATTAATAGAAACTATTTCAAGCAGCTGGATGAAGCGATTGGCATCCACTCCACCGATAAATACCGCACCGACATCTATTTAGTTAAAACTGAAATTGGCCCACTACTTAAAACCATTGAAGATGATTTAGGTTCACTGGTTAATACACTCAAAGCCTTGATAAACCAAACCAGTGAAAAGCTGCAAAATGAAGCCTCCGCTGCCGGCAGCAAAGTTACAGCAGGTATGGGCATTGGTTTATTAATTGGCGTCATTATTGCTTTTTTAATTTCTCGTATGATTACCCTGCCCATTAATCAAGCAGTACACGCCATGGAGGATTTGGCTGATGGCGAAGGCGACTTAACCCAGCGCCTGGATGACAATGGTAATTCTGAAATTGCCCAAATGGCCCGTGGCTTTAACAAATTTGCAGTGAAAGTACAGGCGTTGGTTTCTGAGTTAGCGAGCAGCGTCGAAAACTTAACTACCGTAGTCCATGATGTGGGTGGCATTGTCGACCAAACCCAAAGTGGCTCGCAGCAACAACGCCAGCAAACCGAACAGGTAGCCGCTGCGGTTACTGAAATGACTGCCACCATTCAGGAAGTTGCCTCTAATGCAAACATGGCCGCCGACTCTGCGCAACAAGCCGATGAAAACTCTCAACTTGGCCAAAATGTGGTGGGAGAAACCGTTTCATCTATCAATGCACTCGCCACCGAAATTGAAACCGGTGTGGATGTCATTAATAAACTGTCGCAGGACACGCAATCCATCAGCACGGTGTTAGACGTAATAAAAGGCATCGCCGAACAAACCAATTTACTCGCCTTAAATGCCGCCATTGAAGCCGCCCGTGCGGGTGAGCAAGGCCGCGGGTTTGCGGTAGTAGCGGATGAGGTGCGCACCCTTGCCAGTCGCACCCAGCAATCGACTACCGAAATTGAATCGATGATAGATTCACTACAGGTACAGGCCCATGCTGCCGTTGATGTAATAAAACAAGGCCAGGTAAAAGCTCAGGACAGTGTTAAAAATGCCTCTAACGCTGGTAAAGCATTGGATGAAATCACCAATTCCGTCGCCACTATTTCTAGTATGAACATCCAAATTGCCACCGCCTCTGAAGAGCAGAGTGCCGTGTCTGAAGAGATTAATCAAAATGTAGTGATTATCAGCCGCGTGGCGGATGAAAATGCCGGAGCATCAGAACAGCTGGCTAATTCCAGCCAGGAGCTGGAGCGCCTTAGCGGTGAAATACATAAACTGGTTTCACAATTTAAATATTAGCATTTCTGATGTGCAGCCTTTGTGCCGCCATCAGTTGCTCTGTTCATCTTATGAGCTATCGCCAGCTGAAACTGGCTCCTACAAATGCTGTGTTTTTGATTTAAATCAATATCATTATTATAAAATATAACTATATTCCCTGATACGAATTCATTGACTACCCCCCAGCGTTTAGCTACAGCTACCTGCCGGATTAATTACAAGAGCATTATGAATTATGTCCGATTCTCTGTTAAATAAATTTAAACACATATTCAGACTTAACATGCTTATCGGTTTAATAATTACCGTTACCACAATCTACTTTATTATTAGTGGCTCTTACGATGGAATACAGGCCAGACAATCCACTGAGACTACACTGGGCTGGACTGCCATTGTCGGATTAATTTATACCGTGGGTTTCTGGTTTGCCTGTATGTTTAGAAAGCAGATATTTCAAGAGCCATCTGAAGAATCTTAATCTGTAATTATTGACGTTTCAAAACTGAAGTTGAAAAAGCTCAGCCTCGGTTTTTAAATGAGAGTGTTAGTGTTAGTTTTATATTTTACTTTTAATAGCGTTTGACACATTAAATTAATCCCTTCAAAATCGCTGCAAATTAAATAAAAAGAATCGCTTATGCAGCAATCTTCCAGCTTCTACTGGTACGACTACGAAACCTTTGGCATCGATCCTCGCAATGATCGCATCGCCCAGTTTGCCGGCATTCGCACCGACTTAAATTTTAATATTATCGATGAGCCTATCGACATTTTTTGCAAAGCCAGCAATGACATATTGCCGAACCCGGAGGCCTGTTTAATTACCGGCATCACCCCACAAAAAACCTTTACCGATGGATTAATCGAAGCTGAGTTTATTGCACGCATCGAAAAACAGTTTGCTACCCCCGGCACCTGCGTAGTCGGTTTTAACAGCATACGCTTTGACGATGAATTTACCCGTTATAGTTTATACCGCAATTTCTTTGACCCTTACGCGCGCGAGTGGCAAAACGGCTGCTCCCGTTGGGATATTATCGATTTAGTTCGCATCACCCGCGCCCTGCGCCCAGAGGGTATTGAATGGCCGGTGGATGATGATGGCATTGCCAGCAACCGGCTCGAACTCATCACCAAAGCCAATGGCATTAGTCACGAAGCGGCACATGATGCGCTTTGCGATGTGCATGCTACCATCGCAGTGGCAAAATTAATTAAAGAGAAACAACCCAAATTATTTAATTTTGTTTTTGCCAATAAAACGAAACAAAAAGTATCTACAATATTAAATTTATATAAACCTGAAATGGTATTACACACATCAGGAATGTACCCCAGCACCATCTGCAACACCACAGCAGTTTACCCACTAATGCAACACCCGAGCAATAAAAATGGTGTGATTGTTTTTGACTTGCGTTTTTCACCAAAAGATTTAGCTCAACTTTCTGCCGAGGAAATTATCGAAAGACTTTACACGCCAAGAGACCAACTCCCCGAAGGCGTCGAGCGCATTCCTTTAAAAACTATTCATATTAATAAATGCCCAGTGGTTGCGCCAATGAACACATTGGATAAAGCCTCAGCTATACGCACCGAAATTAATTTACAACAAATTTCAGAAAATTTAAAAACATTAAAAACCATAGCTGACTTAAATAAAAAGTTACATAAGGTTTTCAGCCATAACCCCTTTGAGCCAGAAACCGACCCGGATAAAAATTTATACGGCGGAGGTTTTTTCAGCCCCGATGATAAAACACGCTTACAACAACTGCGTGAATTAAACAGCGATGAATTAGCCAGCGTTGATTTAAACTTTCAGGATAAACGCATTCCAGAAATGTTATTTCGTTATCGAGCGCGTAACTACCCCGATAGCTTAAATGATGCAGAGCTAAAAAAATGGAATGACTATCGAGTAGAAAAATTTACCCATGTTGATAAAAAATCGATTAACTTTTCAGCGTTTCAAAAAATATTAAGTGAACAATTAAATAACACTGAACTGAATGACAATAAAAAACAGGTGTTACGAGAATTACAGGAATGGGGAAAAATGATCAGCATCGGGCTAACGTTATAGCGCTCAATACCTCTACTGTAGAAGTTAGCTATCCCGAATCGTATTGACTATCTCACTCAACGTATAAAACTCAGCATTGCGCATAAACCCGGCGATAATTTCTGACTTTAGTGTAAGGGCTATACCCTGCTCATCTTTTTCCTTTATCCAGCATTCCGGTAAGCCATTAAATAAATGCATAACCGAAATCTCCCCGTTCTGATCTCGTGACAAATGAACTTGCTGGTCTTTTAAATTTTTAAATGCGGGCAAAAATCCAAAGCTGATATCGCTAAAGATTAAACCGTTATATTGATGATATACACCCTGCTGCTTTACAGCCTGGTGATATGACATATACATAGACACTGCCCTGCCCTGAGATAATAAATAAATTAAGGAATTCAGACAATGTATCGGCGGGAAGAGGGTTTTCTTTAGAGAAGTTTAGTTTTTATTTAAAACAATTAAATCCGCAACCAACTGGCCCGCAATATCTTTTAGCGCATCGCCAAAAGCCTGTGCCGATAGATGCATATCGGTGGTTTGTAAAGCATCGCTTACGCTGTAACGCTTCGTCCACACAAGCCCCGCCACACCGCCTTTACGCACTGATATTTCCAACGCAACTTCAATACCAACCAGATCACGAGCGGATTGATTTTTTATAATGCGTTCAAATCGCACAATTCGGCTATCAATTATATAATCGGCAGTTAACGCGGATAAATCACGAGCAATATGCCTGGCAATTTTGCTCGACTGTAAACCCTGATATAAGGCATTGTGTATTAGCTCGGCAGGCGTAGTTGACCAAAAATTATAATGATAACGCCGCATCTCTAGCGGCTTATCACTTTCTATAAATAAAATAGCCCGTTCGTGATAAAGCCCAGATGACTTAACGGGTTTAATAACAATTTCATTAAATACAGGCTCTACTTGTGCATCTAATTGCACCTCGGGAAATTTATAAAAATGATCCTGCGGTACTGGCCCACCGCCCAAACTACAAGCGTTGGCAATATTGAGCAACATTGCAATAACAATTAAACGCAGCATAGTTTTTCCTTATTAAGGTTTATTGCCATGAGCATCAGCGGGGGGCTCGCTACCTAAAATAACACTTGGGTTATTTCGCAGTTCACGACTAAATTCATTCATGTTTTGGCTAGTCGCATCTAAATTGTACATCACCGATTCAATTCGGCCTGACACAGTATCAATGGATTTTTTAAGTTCAATCACGGTATAACGAATGTCTTCGCTATTGTCACTTAAAATTAAATTCGTTCTGTTTAAAATATTATCCAGCTGTTTATTGATGCGGTTAAAGCCGGCGGCCAACTCTGCCAAACTTTCGCCCGATGAGTCTGCATGTTTAAATACATTATTTAAATGCTGCACATTTTTATCACTTAAAATCAAACCTACTTTATCTGATGACGTATTTAAATTTTCTAATAAACGATTGATGTTTTTTGTTGTTTGAGGAACAGATTCATTTAACTGCGAGGCAATCGAATCCACCAGCCCCATAATATCTACCGCCTCCGAACTTTTTAATGTTCCACCCGTTTGTAAAAATTGAGTTGAAACACCTTGTGTAATTTCAATTTGTTTATCCGATATCACCGCCGGCATAACAATTTTAGCGCGACTATCAACAGGAATTTTCCAACCCGCTTTCACCCAAAGGCTTAACCGGTAAACCGTTTTTCCCGCATAGAAAACTGGCTCAACTCCTTTAACCGCACCAATCGCATAGCCGCCATAAGTAACTACGATACCATTTTTTATGCCGGTTACATTATCAAATTCAACAAAGTATTCATCCACATCCGATTGCCCTCCAGTGATTTTAAACAACATGGTAAATAGCAGAATAAACCCTACTAACACAAACATGCCCATCAGAAAATAATTTACGTTTTCTTTTTTCATAATTTTTATTAAACGCTTTTAGTCACAACAAAATCAGAATTTATTTTTTCAGACTCTAAATTAAGGCTCCTACCTGTGAGGCGCTGTAAATACTCATCCACATCCACCGTATCTCTGCGCGGTTTTCTATGTAGCAAGTTATATACTCGCTCATTATCACTATTTTTAACTTCATCTACTGTGCCACATAATAAAATATCACCGCGATCTAAAATGGTAATTTTATCTGCGATTTTAAATGCACTATCCAACTCATGAGTAACCACAACTATGGTCATGCCCATAACATCTTTTAAGCGTAATATTAATTCATCCAGTTCCGCGGAAACCACGGGGTCTAACCCCGCTGATGGCTCATCAAAAAACAATAATGGCGGATCTAAAATAATCGCACGGGCCAGCGCCGCACGCTTTATCATGCCACCGGATAATTGTGATGGCATTAAATCCTCAAAGCCGGCAAGATTCACCACTTCCAATTTCATCTGACTCATAATGCGCATGGTATTTACATCGAGTTTGGCGTGTTCGCGCAGGGGCAATTGAATATTTTCTGATACAGTCAATGACCCGAACAACGCCCCCCCCTGAAATGATACGCCGATTTTTTTCTTCATTTGATGCAGCTGGTTATTACTCATTTTAGTGATATCTTTACCGAGTAACTCAATGCTACCTGAGGTCGGCTTATTTAAGCCCAACATATAACGCAGCAATGTACTTTTCCCCGAACCACTGCCTCCCATTATTACCATCACTTCGCCTTTTTCTACGGCGAGATCAACACCATTCAATATTTTTTTACTGCCGTAATGAGTAACTAAATTACGCACTTGAATAATATTATTATTGCTGCTGTTATTATTTTGTTTATCCATCATTAAATTCTAGTTAAGAAAAAAGTAAATATCATATCCGCCACTACAATCGCGCTAATCGACATCACCACCGCGCGAGTAGTTGCTAATCCTACTCCCTCGGCTCCACCCTTAACTTGAAAGCCATTAAGCACACTTACTACAACAATTAAAATCGCGAACACTATACTTTTTAAAACCCCCTGCATTAAATCAAACACGCCGATGACATCAAAACTACGGCTCATATAAATTTCAAATGGCATACCAAATTCATACAAGGTGTAAACCGCGCCACCTAACATACCCATTAAGTCGCCAATTAATGTGAGTATTGGCATCGCGATTAACATGGCCAATAAAGCGGGAGCCGCAAGGTAGCGCACCGGATTGATGCCAATCACTTGCAATGCATCAATTTCCTGCGACTCATTCATGGTACCAATGCGAGCGGCAATCGCAGAGCCGGAACGCCCTGCGACTATAATACCGGTGATTAATGCTGCGAACTCTCGCACCACCGCAATCGCAATACCCGTAACCACCTGTGCCTGCGCGCCGTAGGGCTTAAGTGTTTCTAATCCCTGTATCGCCAGCATCATGCCAACTGAAAAGCACAACACAATAACAATGGGGGTGGCGGTTACGCCAATTTTCACTGCCTCTGCAAAAATCAAATTCCCGGCAACCGGTTGCTTATTGAAGCGCCCAAAAAACAGCCAGAAAATGGATTCGCTAAATAGCATTACCGCATAACCTAGCTCTTCAACTGCGTTAATAGTTAACCTGCCGAGTTTTTCAATGTGCTGTTTCATATTAAATTATTCAATATCTTGTAAGCTGCTATAAATATTAAATACACTATCCAAACGCGCAAGCTGCAATACCTGCATGGCAGACTCGCTAACACCAAGTAGCGCAAAATTAATGTTTTTTGCTCGCGCGGTTTGCAAACCTTCAACTAAACTGGCAACTCCGGAACTGTCAATATATTCAACTTTCGACAAATCAATTAACAAGTCATCACCATTATCAATGTAGTTTAAAATTTGTTTTCTAACATTGGGTGATTCACTTAAATCTATCTCACCGGACAAACCAATAACCGTATAATTCAAATGCTGCGAAACGGGGTATTTCATTTTCAATTTCCTAATATTTCAATCTCAACATTTAAAACTTAAGCCTTTTACGCATTACAAGAACATTACCTGTTTCATCAGAATTATTTACATAATCCACATCATCCATTAGCTGGTGTATAAAGTGCACGCCTAAACCACCGGGGCGAACATCATTCAGCTTTCTTGATTTAATTAAATTCACATCAACTTTATCTGCCGTATCTATAATTTTTACGATCACATTCTGTTTATCTTTCCAGAGCTCAATTACAATTTCTTCATTTTCACTATTTTTATATGCATGCTGAATCACATTCATACAGGCTTCATTAATCGCCATTACTATGCAATCCGCATCATCTTTAAACCATTGTTGACACATAGCCAAATCGCGAATAAATTTTCGCAGCGGTTTTAATTTATCCGTCTTTGATAATAAATGGATACGCTCCAGTCTAAGCATTGAATTTCAGGTTTTTTAACAATAACAGGGTTGCATCGTCACGCAATGACTTGCCCGAGCTTGTGATTTTATTAATAATTTTATTTAAATTTTCAATCGGTAAAGTACACTTATCCATTGTTGCGATTAATTTAAACAAGCCACTTAACTCCAGCATAGAGTCATTATTAATATAACCTTCCGTAACGCCATCTGAATAAAGATACAAACAACTATCACTGAGTTTTATTTTATACTCGGTATAAATTGTATTAGCTACTATCCCCAGCGGTGGTGCTGTTGCCTTAAACTCCTGACAAATGCCATTTTTCAAAAACAACAATGCCGGCGGGTTACCCGAATTTACTAAGCGCACTTCATCTTTTTCTGGTGAATATAAACCTGCCACCATTGTCACAAACATGCCATGAATTGATGTTTCGCATAGTTCATTATTTATTTCAAACAACAACTCACCGGGGCCTTTAATGCGCTTACCCAAACATCGAAACAAACTACTGGTTTTTGCCATAAGCAATGCCGCATTAACACCCTTTCCGGAAACATCGCCTAAGTTAAAGTAGATATCACCATTTTCAAGTTCAAAAAAATCATAAAAATCACCCGATAATATTTTTGCCGAAATATTGATTCCCGTTATTGGATAATCATTGCCGGGATTTTCGGGCAATAAGCTCTGTTGTATTTTTCTAGCTAAACTTAAATCCCGATTCAACTCTTCCGCCAATCGGTCACGCTCATCTAATGCTTGATCTAAGCGAGATGCGAGTTCCTGAAAATTAACATTATCTTCATTTAATCGAATATTGGCCGCATATAATATTTGAGAGAAAGCCACGCTTTCTTTTACGGGCATACCTAATAGTAAAGCATTTAAATTCACTTCGTCAGGCATTGCCTCTAAAAAAATTTCTGCATGATAGGCTTGCATCTTAAAATTATTTATCAAAATTTTTCGACATTGATCAATAACGTAAGTTTTATTATCCGCTGTAAATACAGCTGTCATCCAATCGGCACAATGTAACACCTTGCATAATTTTTGATCGATATTATCTGTATTATTATTTTTAATATATATTACGCTTGAATCATGATGAGAGAACAACGCGAATTTCATTTCTAAAAATATATTCCATTTCTGCAAGAAGTTTTTTAACAATTTATTATGCTGCTGATTAAATGTATTTTTTTCCATACTTAAACGTGCCTGTGGCTCACGCTTTTGAAGCTCAGACCACAGCACGCCTTTTTTTGGATGCTCAAGAAATAATAGAAAATATCCGACATCTTGAATAAAACCTGCGTTAAAACACAAGTCACCATTCAAACCTATTGATTCACCAATCATTTTTGCACTCACCGCGCGTCGCAGTGAATCAAGCCAAAAATCTTGCATATCAACACCCACAATTTTGTATTGATTAAATGTCCGGTAAATTATTTGCAGCATTGCCAAATTTGTAACGCGACTAATACTCGAGTATTGAATCGCCTCAAAAATATTATTTACTTTTTCACTTAATGAAAAATAATCTGAATTAATAATATTCAGCAAACGCTCAAAAAATTGCGGATATTTTCCAACCAATAAGTCAACCGCAGATTCAAGGTCTTTAGTTTGATTAGACCATTGTAAAATTTCACGCGCAAGAGCGGGAATTTCAGGCATACCCAATGTTGATAGATCGACTGTAGTTTGAATAGGCACGAGCTTTTATGTATTAATTTTTATCATTATGTAGAGTATAGTTGCAGTTTGGCCTTAAAGTGATAATGCCAATATTAAACTATTCTTAAATAGACTAATCTAAAAAATTAACACCAGCCGACCTCAGAGAACATTTATGGCAGCACAATTAAACCTATCCGCAGAACAGTATCAGGGCTTACTCGCCCACACGTCTCAATCCATTTCATCCATTATTTTAGGTAAACACCGGCAGGTGCAATTAGCCTTAAGTTGCTTACTCGCCAGCGGCCATTTACTCATTGAGGACCTGCCTGGCGTGGGGAAAACCACCCTGTCTCTAACCTTAGCTAAAGTTTTTGGGCTAGATTTTCAACGCATTCAGTTTACCAGCGACTTACTTCCATCGGATGTTTTGGGTGTTTCTATTTTCGACACCCAAAAACAAAACTTTAATTTTCATCAAGGCCCGATATTTACTCAAGTACTGCTTGCCGATGAAATAAATCGCTCAACCCCAAAAACACAAAGCGCATTGCTCGAAGCCATGGAAGAAAAACAGGTGACACAAGATGGCATAACCCGCGCTCTGCCTAAGCCTTTTTTTGTTATCGCCACCCAAAATCCTACGGAGCAGGTTGGCACATTTCCACTGCCCGAATCACAACTCGATCGTTTTTTAATGCGCATAAATATCGGCTACCCCGATCAACAAGCCGAAATGGAGCTACTAAAAGGCACTAACCGTCACGATTTAATTGGACAGCTTAAACCCGTAATTACGCCCGAGCAATTAATCGAGCTGCAATTAATTATAGAAAAAACACACATGTCACCCGCCTTACTCGACTATGTATTAGCGCTCATTCGTAGCAGTCGTCTGTCGCCCTGGTTTCTTAGCGGATTATCACCACGCGCAGGGCTAGCATTACAACGTTGTTCGCGGGCCTGGGCATTTTTACAAGGGCGCGATCATGTTTTACCCGAAGACGTACAACAGGTTTTACCCTGCGTTGCCGCACATCGGTTACAAATTCATCCTGAACATTTAGACCGAAATATTGACGAGCTGATTACAATGTTAATAAAGCAGGTTCCGGTCTAATGCCAACAAGCAATAACGCCCCAGTCAATATAAAAGCAACTGTCAATACCTGTGCTGATTCTAATAAAGCGGGTTTGCCATTAGTACCAAAATTCATTGAGCAATTTATTTTTAACTGGGCCGATAAACGCCAAACAGCAAGCCACAGCGAAACCATCATTAGCCGCCGGCAATTGTATATTCTACCCACGCGTCAAGGCATCACTTATTTTTTAGTTTTAATACTGATTTTATTAGGTGCTATCAATTATGAAAATAGCCTCGGATTTATGTTGGCATTTTTATTGGGTTCAATAGGTTTTTTAAACATGATTTATACGCATCAAAACATCAACCAGCTTAAGTTAAAAATCGGGCAGGCTGAGCCGGTATTTGCGGGACAAAATATTTCATTTCCTGTTCACATTTATAACTTAAACGGACGTTATAACCCCAATTTAAAATTATTATCTGATACGGGTCAAGTTAGCACCGCTCATATTATTGATGCCTCGGAAACCACCTGCAATTTACAACTAAGCACAGCACATCGAGGCTATGTTTTTGCAGGTCGAATTAAGTTATATACTGAATTTCCTCTGGGCTTATTTCATGCCTGGAGCTGGTTAAAGCTGGACAGAAAATGTTTAGTTTATCCGGCCCCCTACCCTCATCACCAGCCATTAAACTATGCAGGTGATTATATGCATGACTCAGGCAACACTCATCAACAAGGCGTAGATGATTTTGCTGGTATTCGTCAATATCAAGATGGCGACTCTCCAGGACAGATGGCCTGGAAAATGATTGCTAAAACCGGTGACTTACAAACCAAATTATTTTCCAATGACACGGCAAAAAAAATATGGATTGACTGGGCACACACAAATGAAACATTCGACGTTGAACACAGATTATCTATTTTATGCCGTATGGTACTAGATGCGAACGACAATAATATTGTTTACGGATTTAAGCTGCCTGCAACAACAATTTCACCTTCTATCGGCCTTCAACACAAACAACGTTGCCTGAAAGCTCTCGCATTATTTGGCCATGACAAACATTAAATTTAACCTACATTTTCTCAAAAAAATTAGCCATGCACCGGTGCTTCATACACCTGTATTTTGGGTAATTATTTCACTGTCACTGGTAATATCGCCGCACTTAAAGCACTTCCCTGGCTGGAGCATACTGCTTATTACATTATTATTTTTATGGCGAATCTTCGCAATTAAAAAACCTAATTGGCCAATACCTAAATGGCTGATACTGATAATTGGCCTGGCTTCTTTTGGCGGCGTTTTTCTATCGTTTGGTACAGTTGCAGGGCTTACTGCGGGCTCTACTATTTTGTCTATTTTACTGGCATTAAAACTTCACGAAAGTTTTTCGCAACGAGATTTTATGCTTTTAGTCTCTTTAAGTTTTTTTATTATTGTAACTAACTTTCTGTTTTCTCAAAGTATTCCTACTGTTGTTTACATGTTGTTTTCAATTATAATTCTAATTGTCAGCATGCTCTATATTAATCAAGGTTCTGCTCCGCTTAATTTTAAATACAAAATTAAGTTTGCTACAAAACTACTGCTTCAAGCTATACCGATTATGGTTATTCTGTTTATCTTTTTTCCGCGTATTTCCGGCCCCCTTTGGCAATTACCCAATGAAAAAACATCAACACAAACCGGCTTAAGTGATAGCATGTCACCGGGAAAAATTTCTGAATTAACCCAATCCAATGCCATTGCTTTTCGAGTAAAATTTGACGACATTATTCCCGATCAAAATAAACTATACTGGCGCGCACTGGTGCTCTGGAACTTTGATGGCAACACATGGGAGCAAGACAATCGAAACCCGTCACCCCCTTCACGCTTGTACGTTAAAAATCATTCATTCACCCACTACACAATCACTATGCAAGCCCATCATAAAAACTGGTTATATGCATTGGATCTACCGTCAAATGTGCCCGACTCCATAATTTACACTAATAACTACACATTAGAATCTACACATAAAATTTCCAGCCTTTTTCAGTACAAAATTTCTTCGGTATTACAATATCAGTTTAAAAGTTCTATTTCATCATGGGAAAAAAGTGCTGGTCTTAAAATCCCGCTTAATACCAACCCTGAAACAATACAACTAGGTAAAAATTTAGCTCTTCAATATGATACGGATGAAAAAATCATAAATCATATTTTACAACTATTTAATCGCGAAAATTTTCACTACACTCTTAAGCCTCCATTAACGCCTGGCTTTCATTCAGTCGATCAATTTTTATTTAACACTAAGCGCGGTTTTTGTGAACACTATGCCAGTAGCTTTACTTTGATTATGCGGGCGGCGGGAATTCCTGCGCGGGTTATTTTAGGTTTTCAAGGCGGCACTATTAACCCCCTCAATGGAGTTGTAGCTGTAAAAAATAGCGATGCTCATGCCTGGTCTGAAGTTTGGATAAAGAATAAAGGCTGGGTTCGCATTGACCCAACCGCCGCTGTTGCACCAGAACGAGTTGAAAAAAATCTTAATGCAGCGCTTGACCAAAATGAAGTACTGCCGTTTCATATGCAAATCAATACTGGTTTTATTAAAGATGTTTTATTTTATTGGGATGCTATTGATAACCAATGGAATCAGTGGGTAGTGGGCTATAACGATGAACTTCAGCAACGGTTTTTGAAAAATCTTTTTAATAAAAATTTGAATTTATCTGACAAAATAATATTCATGTTGATAAGCATTGGCATTGTTGTCTTAATTGTGGCCCTTTTTATTATGAGGCCTGATCGTAAACAAAAGCTAGACCCCGCTTTAGCACTTTATCAAAAATTTTGTCATACGTTAGCATTAAAAGGAATCAGGCGTAACCCCCATGAAGGGCCATTGGATTATGCTACGCGTGCTAAACAAGAATTACCCGAACTCAAAGATTCCATTACATTAATTACCCGTTTATATATAAAGATACGTTATGAAGCATCGCATAGTGATAAACAACTTCGCCAATTTAAGCTGCTTATTGGAAGGTTGAAGACTAAAAAAGTAAACCTGAATAATAACTAGAAAAAGCTACCCCAGCGCCTTAGCCATCAATGAAAAGCATTTCACAAATGCTGCAGACAACCCTGGATCTTTTATCATTACCGCATAATCTCCTTTTTTAAACTTTAGCTTACGCGATGTATAAGCCAGACCTAACTTCATTAAGCCCGGAGGTTTTGCCACGAGTGAAACCCATTCATCCTGGCTGGCCCTTAAATCCCAATTGAGAGTCTCACCATTAGGGCGCCCCGCAGAAATAACTTCACCGTTTGCAATTGTTAACACAATACGTGGAGCATCTTCCCCATCCACACCAAAAGCTACAACTGAATTGAAATTAGACTTGCCTAATTCTTGCGCAATTCCATCACTGCTATTCCATATTTCTTTGTATTGTTTTGCCCAGTCATCTGAAAATAATTCAGGCATAAATTGTCCAACCCTAGTCATGCGTTAATAGAGAATAATAAAAATCTGTGTTCAAGCTACCAAAAAAGCCAATTTGAATCCAGCAAATTGTGACAAAAACAGTGACTTTATTAAGTAAACAATTGATTGAACGACATAATAAGCATTTTTCTGTTATATTTTTATACTGAAAAATTCTCAATATTAGATACAGGGACAATACTGATGAAAGCACTCAAAGGCGTGACAATTTATTTTAATGACGGTACAAAACTCGTAATTGAATATCCAACACAACCACAAAATGGCTACGATATTATCGCTAAGATGAAAGAGCTTTTAGAGAACAAGCACTTTTTAATCGAAGCCAATGGTGCATTGTTATACATACCCGTTGATAATATTAAATATTTACAAGTTTATCCGTCACCCGAAAAATTACCGCCTTATGCCATTATGGGCGCATCCATTATAGAAAACTAATATAGCTTTATTTTTTTATGGGTGAAAGACCGCCAAACAATTCACTCAGCAGCATATTCACTCGTTGTTGACGTGCTTGATTACTACTTTCTAACCCCGTAAATACGCCAATAGCTCCACGCCACACCACTTTGTTAAGTTTTGGATCAATAAAGTCGACAACCAGTGTTCCCCGTGGATGTTTTTTTGTAGCCCCACTGTTCGCACGTAGACCCGGTGCTAAACCGTAATTAATCGCCAGGGCCGTATCATCCATTTCAGATTCAAGCGACACATGATATTGAACCCATAAACTACTTTCCCCCTGTGCTTTAAAATTCAAACCTTTGGCTTTTAATGCCTGGGTAATTGCCTCATCAATTAATTGCTGCACTGAAAACTTAGACTTTTTTAACGCACCTGAAACATCCGCATAATTATCAGCCCATGCAAATACTTGTTTTGGCTGAAGTTGAAACCCAGGCTGCGCAACAACCACAATAGAAGACCGCTGTAATTCCGGATTTTCCTCAGCCTGCAATTTACTGACAAACAAAAAAACACCCGAAAAAAAGATGCTTAACGATAAGATAGAAGTAACCACTGTGTTTTTCATATATAGCCCTATTAGCTCAATTATTCTGTTATTATGCCTAAAACTGGGATCAACCTGAACCATAAATTTTAATGGGATTTTTATATGACTCAACGCGACCACTTTATCCCCCGCAATACTTTAATTACATTGTTATCTACTTTCTTAATTAGCACTCTCGCCGCTTGCGCTGACAAAACTGTTGAAAACAAAACCGACGTCATTCGACCCGCAAAAATAATCACCGTTGGAGACCCGCTTGCCGGAGCTAAACGAGTTTATCCGGGTGAAGTTGAAGCCGGAGATCGCTCCGAACAATCATTTCGTGTTAGTGGAAAATTAATCCAGCTTCCGGCAAAAGCCGGCAAACGCGTTAAAAAAGGCGAGTTATTAGCACAACTCGACCCTACCGATTTTCAATTAACCGTCGATGAACAACAAGCCCGCTTTGATTTAACTCAGGTGCAATTTAAACGAACTGAAAAACTGGTAAAACAACAATTAATTCCTCAATCAGATTATGACAAAGCCAAATCAAATTTACTGGCCGCGACAGCCGATTTAAGACAGGCAAAATCTCAGCTATCATATACAAAGTTAACCGCCCCATTTGATGGCGTCATTTCTATACTGAATACCAAAAACCATGAGGTGGTGCGCCAACGGGAAGTTATTTTAGTTATTCAAACCACCGACAGTATTGATATTTCCTTCAACTTATCTGAAAATATTATTTCGAGACTTAAAAGAAATAGCAAAAAATCTGCCCATCCAGTTGTCATTTTTGATACATACCCTAAAAAACAGTTTACCACTTCAGTTAAAGAGTTCGACACAGAAGCCGACCCAAAAACCCGTAGCTATAAAGTCACTCTGACTATGCCGGCCCCAACCGAGTTTATTGCCCTACCCGGCATGAGTGTTAATGTGCATCTGGATTTTAGTAAGGTTGTTAAAACCTCTAGCTCCGTTTTAGTCGTGCCTGTAGAGGCTGTGTTCTCACCCGAAGACAAGCCACTTAAAAGCCAATCTTATCAAGTTTGGAAAGTTAACAGTGACACCATGCAAACCCAGGCAACGCCGGTTAGTATTGGACAAATCAATAGCCAGGGTATAGAAATTACCGCCGGTTTAAACGCTGGAGATCAAATTATTATTGCTGGTGTTAACTTTATTAAAGAAGGCCAAACGGTTAAACCCTGGATTAAAGAAGAAGGGCTTTAAACTTTTTTCATTATATTTAAAAATATCCAAGCGCCTTTTTTATTTAATTATACGCGCAACTTAACGCAACATTAAAAATACAACACTTTTAAAAGACACTCAATTATTATGAATATTGCAGAGTTTTCCATCCGTAACAAACTCATTAGCTGGCTCATTACCGTTATATTATTAGTCGGTGGTTTTATTTCATTTAGTGGTTTATCACAACTTGAAGACCCTGAATTTACTATTAAAGATGCGGTAATCGTCACTCAATATCCTGGCGCCTCTCCACAACAAGTCGAAGAAGAAGTCACCTACCCACTTGAGAATGCGATTCAGCAACTCGCCTATGTTGATTATATTCGCTCGGTCTCTACCACCGGTTTGTCACAAATTACTGTGACAATGAAACGCCAATACAATAAAAACCATTTACCGCAAATTTGGGATGAGCTACGCCGCAAGGTAAATGACTTAGCCCCCAGTTTGCCACCGGGAGTATTACCGCCTTTAGTGAATGACGATTTCGGTGACATTTTCGGATTACTCTACGCGATAATCGGCGATGGCTATAGTTATCGTGAGCTCAATGATTATGTTGATTATCTGCGCCGCGAATTAGTACTGGTACCTGGGGTTGGTAAAGTCAGCGTTGCAGGCAAGCAACAAGAACAGGTTTTTGTTGAAATTTCGCTGAGCCGAATGACGCAACTGGGTATTCCTTATCAACGTATTTACGATATTTTAGCCAATCAAAATATCGTATCAAATGCAGGCTCAATTAAAGTTTCATCGGAGTTTATTCGCTTTCATCCCACTGGCGAATTTCAAAATGTAAAAGAACTGGAAAATTTATTAATTAGTAGTCCTGGTGATCAAAACTTAATTTTTTTACGCGATGTTGCTAACGTAAGTCGCGGTTTTCAAGAGGTACCCACCCACCTGGTTTCACTTAATGGCCGGCAAGCTATCTCGCTGGGCATTTCATTTGCATCGGGCTTCAACGTTGTAGATGTAGGCAAGCACATCAATGCCAAATTAGCTGAACTGGAATATGCTCGCCCGGTGGGTATTGAGTTGGCCGTGCTTTATGACCAGCCTAAATTGGTTGCCGCATCAATTAAAGCCTTTGCCGTTAATTTAGCCGAAGCCATTGCCATCGTCATTATCGTTTTACTTTTATTTATGGGCATTCGCAGCGGGTTATTAATTGGCTTAATACTGCTCATTACCGTTGTCGGCACTTTTGTATTTATGAAACTGCACGGCTTAGAGTTACAACGTATTTCATTGGGTGCACTTATCATTGCGTTAGGCATGCTGGTCGACAATGCTATTGTCGTAACTGAAGGTATATTAATCGGCATGCAGCGCGGGCGCTCCAAAATCGAAGCAGCAGGCGCCATTGTTAGGCAGGCCATCTGGCCACTATTGGGTGCAACGGTAATTGCGGTCACCGCATTTGCACCCATTGGTTTATCGCAAGACTCCACCGGCGAAATGCTCGGCTCTTTATTTTATGTGCTACTTTATTCGCTAATGCTCAGCTGGCTTACCGCCATTACTTTAACGCCATTTTTTGCTGACATGATACTAAATAACAATAACACTGCAGATACAGGCACCCCATATGAAGGTGCGTTTTTTAATGCTTTTAAAGGTGTGCTCGGTATTTGTTTAAAACATAAAACGCTCACCGCTGCCATTACTGTGGGCTTACTTATCGCATCTGTCTATGGATTTAAGCAGGTAAAAGTGGTGTTCTTTCCTGCCATGACAACACCAATGGTGTTAGTTGACTATCGCAAAGAACACGGTACCGATATTCGTCAAACCTTTAGTGAAATTCAAAAAATAGAACCCTGGATTCTCAAACAGGAAGGCGTAATACAGGTTAGCTCCAACACCGGTAAGGGCGGCCAGCGTTTTATGCTAACTTACTCACCAGAAAAAATCTTTCCCAGTTATGGGCAGTTTATGGTTGAACTGGAACACTACACTCAGATTGACCCTTTTATAAACGCTATGAGCGAGCATTTTGAAAAAAATTATCCCGATGCTAATTATGATTACAAAAAATTTGAATTAGGCCCTAGCAAAGACGGAAAATTAGAAGCCCGTTTTTCTGGCCCGGACCCGGATGTGCTGCGTAAATTATCGGTACAAGCTAAGCAAATTTTCAGTCAGCAAGTCAATGCAGTAGGGATTCGAGACGACTGGAAAAAACGTACCAAAATTATTCGCCCACAATTTTCCGAAGCACAGGCACGCCGGGTTGGGGTTAGCAAAAAAAATCTTGATGATGTTTTGCATATGAGTTACTCCGGCAAACAAATTGGCCTTTATCGCGATGGCACAACATTAATGCCCATCATTGCACGCCCGCCTGAAAATGAGCGCAATGATATCGACACGGTACACAGCTTACAAATCTGGAGCCCCGTTTATGAGCGCTATATTTCAATTGAACAAGTAGTGCAGGCATTTGAAGTTGAATGGGAAGATGCTGCCATTTATCGTCGCGATAGAAAACGCACCATCACCGTCATTGCCAATGCCAATTTACTGGGCGACGAAACCGCTAATGAAATATTTAGCCATATTCGCCCCGAAATAGAAGCCATGAAATTGCCCAAAGGTTATAGTCTTACATGGGGCGGCGAGTTTGAAAGCTCCGGCGATGCAAACGAAGCTTTAATGGGTTCAATTCCGCTGGGTGTTGCGGTGATGTTTATTATTACACTTTTATTATTTAACAATATCCGGCAGCCACTAGTTATTTGGTCGCTTGCCCCGATGGCGATTATTGGGGTTGCCTTTGGTTTACTCATTACCAATTCACCGTTTACATTTATGGCGTTATTAGGTTTTATTAGTTTGGTTGGCATGTTACTTAAAAATGGCATTGTGCTAGTTGACCAAATCAATTTGGAACTGGCTGAAGGCAAGCCACTTTATAACGCAATTTTTGATTCCGCTGTGAGTCGTGTACGACCGGTTTCAATGGCGGCAGCCACTACTATTTTAGGAATGATTCCGCTTTTATTTGATGCATTTTTCTCTTCAATGGCGGTTACCATTATGTTTGGCTTAGGGTTTGCGACCGTGTTGACATTAATTGTGGTGCCGGTGATTTATGCAATTGTTTATCGGGTTGAATATATCCCTTTAAAAAAATAAAATAACGCCAAACTGCATACAGGGTTAAAACAAAACTTCAGCCCCGTGTAAACTCATTGGCACAGCTCGCCTTAAGTTTTAATCAAAGCAACTATTGATCAGTTAATGTTTTTAGAAAAGCAATCAAGTCGTCAATTTCATCTGGCTGTAAATTAAGCGGAGCTCTTAACTCATTAGCTATATTACTTGCCACTTTAGCAGCCTAAAGTGGGTGTACAAAATTTTCCCGCTGATGCCAAAACATCTGCCGTGGCAACACTGTTATTATTAGCCAGCCCATTATCAATAAATGCAAAATTAACAAGCACCGCAGGGTTATTAGAATTAGATGGCGCGCCAATATTACAATACTGATGATTAGTAAGGAGCACGGGGCCACTATCGGGAATAGTATAACAATTAGCACATTTGGCCTTCCCCTTAAAAAATAGAACAAAACCGCGTTGCTCGGAACCGGTAAAACTCGCTGCGCCAGCTATCACATCATCAAATTTAGATGAGAAAGGATTTACTTCATCTGATGCTTCAAATGCCGCAACCGCTTGAACGATATTATCGTAAGCCGTATCAATATTATCAAACGCACCATTACCAAAAATAGCGATAAAGTCATTTGCGTAATTTCCGGTTTGCACTGTGTTCACCACTTCCAACGTATTTACATTATTTATTTCAACGAATAACAAAATAGACTAAAAGCTCAAATATTAAATTGTGTCATATCAAGTTCATAAAAATAAATCTACAGCGCTATAGGGCATGTGTGTCACATCACATTTTTATTTATTTACAGACAGATAAGCATCTATTTAATGCCAGTGAAAACAGTGCAGTAACAAAAAAGTTAATACTTTATTAAGACCATCATATCTAATGTATCGGGCAAATATTAATATCTTCAAGGGAAATATCAAGATGCTTTGGCGGATGGTTAATCACAAGCTGTATACTGTGTATGTCACCTTGTGAATATAGTGATATGCGCCCTCGGGTATAAAGCAGGCCACAACTAATCGCCGCTTCAAAGTCATTAATCACTATTTCATGTGATCCGTTTTCATCGCAATAAACTAGCGAAATTATTAATTTTTTTGAATTAATCTGGTTTAAGAGATGCACCGTCTCTTTTTTAGGATAGACATCAATGCGGGCCAATATATCTTTAACATAGTGCGTAATTTCACTGGTATTTATAAATACAGCCGTGTCTCTATATTCGTTATTTTCTAGTTGTTTTTTTTGCATCTTTTATCAATTTGTAGTTATGCCTCTTTTTATACACGTTTTTATTTTCAATATGGTTCCACTTAAATTATTTTATTTTTATACGACTGTGATGTGGTTATAAATTTTTAAGATCAAAGTGAGCACACTTACTGGTTCTTAATTCAATCTCCATTGGCAATCAAAGAATCAGACCCCGTCTCCCAAGTAGGGTTATGCTTAACTTAGCGCACTGACATTGGAGTTAGATCCATAGATATTTTAGATTCAACAAAATATTAACTGCTTGCGAGCTTCAGCGTATATTAAGACACCCCTATTAATTGATTATGCCTATAGAAAAATAATCGATCGATGATACTAAAGAAATACCCGGGCTTTCCCTGCCCTCACTCCTGCGGAGCTATGGTGATGCTATTTATCTGCATAGCCGATCGTTCCGCCATATCCAATAAAAAAGCCCCCCTGTTTTCACAGGGGGGCTTTTTTATTGGATATGGCGGAGAGGCAGGGATTCGAACCCTGGGTCGGGATAAACCGACGCCGGTTTTCAAGACCGGTGCATTCGACCACTCTGCCACCTCTCCAGGTTCGGCGCCCAATCAAATGGGTGTACGTCGAGGGGCGGTATAATACATAAAAAACTTCAGCAAAACCAGACCCTTGGTGTATATTTTTGGAACTATTATTTACTTTACCTTGTCCTAACCTCAGTGGTAACCTTATACCCAACTTAATAAACTTAAATTACGGAAAGTTAATGAATAATCCAAATATCTCAATAGGCCGCTCTCAAGAGTCGATTCTTGCGACGAATAAAGTGTTGAAAAACACTTACATGTTACTATCAATTACACTTATTTTTAGTGCCTTTATGACATTCATCGGCATGCAAATGCAAATTGGTCAGGGCGTTGCGATGATCTCAACCTTTGGTGCAATTGGTATTTTGTGGTTTGTATTACCTCGCACTGCCAATTCTTCTGCAGGTATTCCAACTATTTTTGCTTTTACCGGCCTGATTGGTCTGGGTATGGCACCGATGCTGAATATGTATTTGGCAGTTAACCCCAGCATTGTTACTACCGCACTGGGCGGAACCGGTGTTATCTTCCTCGGACTTTCCGGCTACGTGCTTACTACGCGTAAAGACTTTAACTTTATGGGCGGCTTTTTGATGGTCGGCATGGTTGTTGTACTGGTTGCCGCTCTGGCTAACATCTTCTTGCAAATGCCGGTTATGGGCCTTGTAGTTAGCGGTGCGATTGTGATGCTAATGAGTGGATTGATTTTGTATGAAACATCTTCAATCATCCACGGTGGCGAAACTAACTATATTATGGCGACCGCTAGCTTGTTCCTGTCCATCGTCAACTTATTCCAGGCGCTATTGCACCTGCTTGGCGCATTTGGTGGCGATGATTAATTTCATCAAAATAAGTTAAATCTTCACGCCCCGGTTATCCGGGGCGTGTTGTTTGTAGCGATTAAGTATTAAGAGACCCTTGCACGATAGATTCACTCATAAATTTATCGTGCAAGGGTCTCATCAGGAAAACATTATGGATTGGTTGAAAATAGGTAGTGCGGTGTTTCTTATTGCCATGATTGTGTTTATGTGGCCTCGCATGAAACACGCCGTGGCTAACTCGCCCAAAGGCAGCATGAACGACTGGATGGGCTATATCGTACCGATGGCCGCCGTTATCGGCTTTATTATTCTGCTCATAAATATGGTCTAATTCGTATATAACCTTCCTCTAATGGGTTTATCTTCTCAACAATAGTTATTAGAATACCCCCACTACGACTATTCGAGATTTCTATGCAAGAAGAACATCCATTTGCACCCTTCATTCGCATACTGGGCAAAGGCAAAAACGGCTCACGGGGGTTTACCCTCGAAGAGGCCACCGAGGCCATGACCATGGTATTAGAAGACAAAGTCACCGCTGAGCAGCTGGGGGCTTTTTTAATGCTTCTGCGGGTTAAAGAAGAAACGCCAGAAGAAGTGGCGGGCTTTGTCAGCGCCATTCGCAAGTTTCTTAAGCAAGACAAACACGCCTATGCCGATCTCGACTGGTCATCATATGCGGGCAAACGCCGACACTCACCCTGGTATGTTTTAAGCGCATTATTGCTTGCAGATAACGGCATTAAAGTGTGCATGCACGGTGCTGAAGGCCACACCCCCGGGCGCATGTACACCTCTGAAGTGTTAAAACCGTTAGGCATCGAAACCAGTACAACGCTAGACCATGCAAAAGAGCAAATCGAAAAAAATAACTTTTGCTATATGCCAATTCAGACCATTAGCGAACGTTTAAAAGATATTATCGAGCTGCGCCCGTTCTTAGGTTTGCGCTCACCCATTCACACAGTGGGTCGCATGATTAATCCGCTGCAAGCGCCCTATTCAATTCAAGCGATTTTCCATCCGGGTTATCAATCGGTTCATCAATATGCCGCCAACATTATGGGCGAAGAACAGATCGCGGTATTTAAAGGTGAAGCCGGCGAAGTTGAACGCAACCCGGACACAAAGTGCACCGTCTCTTATGCTATTGACGGAAAAACCTGGGATGAACAATGGCCCGCCATGTTTACCAAACGCCACGTCAAAGAAAGCAACTTAGATGAAAAACGGCTCGGCCCATTTTGGCGCGGCGAAGAAACCGATGAGTATGCGGTTGCCGCCATTATAGGCACCACCGCCATTGCGTTACGCTTATTAAACAAAGCCGAAGCACCGGACGCAGCACTTGAACTCGCCACCAGCATGTGGGAAAACCGCAACAAAACCCGATATTAATTTTTACCCTTAATCCGTTGATATGCATTAACTACAAACTGGAGATTTATAATGACAATTGAACGCGCACTTTTTGCAATGGGTGGCACTATGGTGATGCTAACCTCGTTATTAGCTTTATTCCACAACCCGATGTGGACCTGGTTTACTTTATTTATCGGCTTTAACTGTTTTCAAAGTTCATTTACCGGCTTTTGCCCACCCGCTATTTTAATGAAAAAATTTGGTCTTAAGTCTGCTGCTGAATGTGCTATTGATAACAAATAGTAAACAATAAATCGTTTATGAATTTACATTTACCCACCTTGATTACCGCTTTAGCCATCGGTTTTCTGGGTGGTTATTTAGGCAGCATAAGCAACTCACCCTCTGGTTCAACCAGCCTCTTTACTGAAACTGAAAAACAGCCGGTTAAACACAAGCCACTAAACCCATTTCAATCCTCTGCTTCATCAGACGATGCAGAATATCAATTTGAAGCTTTGCAATTAAAAATAGAAGGCTTACAAATTCAAATTGAAGCTCTGCAAAAATTTCAAAAACAAACCGAACAAAAAAAGTCTGTCGGCACTTTATCGTCTCATAAAAACAATGCTTCACGTCGATTTTCTCGCGTTTCGCCCAATAAAGAAAACTTACTCAACGCGGGTGTAAACTCAGATATTGCCGATGACATTTTACGCCGCATCAGCCAACAAGATTTTAGACGTCTTGAGCTACAAAATTTAATTCAACGCTCAAACTCTGCACAGCGTCGACAATACACTAAAGAGCTACGCGCATTAAATAAAAATAAAATTTCATTGCGCTCCGAAATGGACGATGACACATACGATCAATATTTATTTATTAGTGGACAAAACAACCGTGTAAAAGTCAGCTCAGTCATGGCGGGTTCCCCTGCTGAAACTTCGGGCTTTCAATCTGATGACATTATTTTATCTTACGACAATCAAAAGATACTCACATGGACGGACATTAGAGCCGCAACCATTGAAGGTGATATTGGCAGTTATACCAGTATAGAAATTTTACGTGATGGCGAACAAATGAGTCTGATGGTTCCGCGAGGAACATTGGGCGTGCAGTTGGATGCGGTGCAAATTGACCCTACACAATAACCCCACACGAAAACTATAAAAATTTGCAGGAGCCAGCTAAAGCTAAGCTCTGCGTCACATTATATTATTTAGCTCTGGCAACACTCCATCGCCACCTTCAATCGCATAATCATCAGCAATCCAATAACCTACCACCGCAATGAGCTTATTGCCTAAAAACAACAAGGGTATTTTATCCCGCTGCCAGGGTGGTACAGCTGCTTCCTGAAAAAGTGATTTTAAATCATGGCTGCCATTTCTACCCGCGGGTTTTATTTTTTCACCGCCTTGTCGAAAACACACCACTATTTTTTGCTTTAAAATAGATGCATTCAAAATAAACTCAATATTATTTTCAATGGAATGCTTTTTTTGAAAAAATAATTTTTTCCCAATTGATGGTAATAATAAATCATTTTTTACATTCCAGTCAAAAACCTGCGACGCATCATGCGAGCTTTGTTTCAACCAGAATAGCTGTTCTCTAAAACAGCGCACTTCACATTTAGCCCAACTTACCTGTACTGAACTTTCATGAGTTATATTTTTAATTTGCCGCACAATTTGTTGTAACACCGCTCTTGAGGGCATAGGGCTAGACATTTTTTTAAACCAATATCTCAAACTATTTCTTAATCGCGCATCATCCAGTTTGTTTAATTTTTTAATATCTAAACAATGGGAATCAATTAAAGTCTGGCTTAAATCCTGCTCGGCTAACACGTCTAATAAATTTGAATTTTCGGCCTGCTGCTGTGCAAATGTAAATAGGGTTTTGTTTAATGCAGGCCATCTCTCACTTAGTTTTGGAATGACGGAATGGCGCAAATAATTACGATCAAAATTCACATGTTGATTAGTCGGGTCTTCAACCCAATTTAAATTATGCATTTGTGCATAATCTAAAATTTCTTTTTGCGAAACATTTAATAATGGCCGTGCATGCCAGCCATTACTAAATTTTGTGATAGCTGGCATGCCGGACAAACCGGCCGCACCCGCTCCGCGTAATAATTGTAATAAGACTGTTTCCGCCTGGTCATCCTGATGCTGCGCCGTTAGCAAACACACATTTTGTTTAACGCCGATTTTCAATGCCGCATAACGTGCCACTCTTGCTGCCGCTTCCGGGCTTTCACCTTTAGCCGCAGCGCCATCAACCTTAATCACCTGAAATGGAATATTATATAGCTGACATTGCTGTCGACAATGCTCAGCCCATTGCACAGATTGCGCCTGCAACCCATGGTCAATATAAATCGCATTAATACTAAGTTTTGTAAGTTGCAACAGATGCAATAAAACCTGCGAATCGACGCCGCCACTATAGGCTAGCGTCCAACGGGTTATACTGTGTTGCTGTGCGAATTGACTTAACTGCTGAGCAATAAAGTCAGCGTTAAGTTGAGATTTTTTTTTGCGAGGAAGAGAATTATTCGCTGAATTGACCATAGCTCATCAGACGTTGATATCGAGCATCCAGCAATTTATCGGTGCCCATCTGATTCAGGTTTTCTAAACTTTCTTTCAGTGCAAAACGAATATTACGCGCCGTTGTGTCAACATCGCGATAGGCGCTTCCCAGTGGCTCATCGATAATCTGGTCTATCAAACCCTGCTCTTTTAATCGCTCCGAAGTAATGCCTAAAGCTTCCGCCGCATCCTGTGCGCGCTCGGCGCTCTTCCATAAAATGGAAGCACAACCCTCCGGTGAAATTACCGAATAAGTGCTGTATTTCAACATCATCAATCGGTCGCCGACACCAATGGCCAATGCGCCACCGGAGCCGCCTTCGCCAATCACGGTACAGATAATCGGGGTTTTGAGTGCCGCCATTTCAAATAAGTTACGCGCAATCGCTTCCGACTGGCCGCGTTCCTCGGCGCCTATACCCGGATACGCGCCGGGTGTATCGATAAAAGTAATAACAGGAATTTGAAATCGCTCAGCCATTTTCATTAAACGTAGCGCCTTTCGATAACCTTCTGGGCGAGGCATACCAAAATTACGCTTAATTTTTTCTTTAGTGTCACGACCTTTTTGCTGACCAATCACCATCACCGATTTGCCGTCTAATCTTGCTAAACCACCCACCAGGGCTTTGTCATCGGCATAAGCTCTATCACCGTGAAGTTCTTCAAAGTCGGTAAAAATACGGTTGATATAGTCTAAGGCATGGGGGCGTTGTGGATGGCGCGCCAATTGTGACGTCTGCCAGGAACTCAGCTTATTAAAGATAGTTTCCGTGAGGCTTTTACACTTCGCCTGCAAGCGCGAAATTTCCTCACCAATATTAATTTCAGTATCATCGCCCACATAACGAAGCTCTTCAATTTTGGCTTCTAGTTCGGCAATGGGTTGTTCAAATTCCAGAAAATTCGGATTCATTCTAAATCTTATTTATTAGTGCCAAATATTGCACGGCAATGAAAAAATTGAGCCTGTAATGATAACCCGCAATGCCTGAGTTACCAAGCTAGATTCTCTCTTTTAACCACCTTTTTACTGAAAATCGCGACAAATTCACAACCAACTTATTGGCACTTCATTTTCACAAATAATATTCAACAGAGCCATTATATTAATTTATGACTATATTGTTTTATTCATTTATAACTTCCTCCTGCTGAGCGGTAATTCTCTATACTTGTGCTAACCTTTAATTAAATAGAACCCCTAACTGGATGAAGCATTCTTATGGATACGCCTAACCTCAAAGCCGGCAATATTATTATTGCTGACGATGATCCTTCAATTCTGCTTTTATTACGCCATATACTCACTAGCGAAAACTACGATGTAACCGAAGCACGCTCAGGAATGAAGGCCATAGAACTATGCCGCGAATACAGTTATGACCTGGCCATTTTTGATTTGGTCATGCCTGATGTAGATGGCATTAGTGCCTGCAAAGAAATCACTTTCCAAATATCCAGTCCTCCACCGGTTCTTATTATTACCTCATTGGATGATGATGTATCTGTTAACAGCGCGTTTGACGCCGGCGCGATTGATTATGTTACCAAGCCCATTAACTGGTCGGTATTTAAACACCGCGTAAAACGCATTGTTGAAAGCGAACGAAATCGCCAAAAAGTTAAGCGCCTGGAATTTCACGATTCATTAACCGGCCTACCAAACCGCACGCTGTTATTAGATCGGCTAGAGTCTGCCATAATGCGCGCGCAACGCAACAATACAATGCTGGCATTATTGATGGTTGATATCGATAATCTTAAATTAATTAATGAAACCCTCGGCCACCATAATGGTGACAAAGTCATCTCATCTGTTGCTCATCGCTTACGAAATACCATTCGCAATACCGACACCCTTTCGCGCAGTGGCGGCGATGAATTTAATTTAATTATAGAAAACATTCAACAACTCGAAGACGTAGGTTTAATGGCAGCAAAATTTTCTCGCCGCATTGAACACAGCATGACAATTTTAGATCAGGACATACACATTAAGGCCAGCATCGGCGTTAGTATTTATCCGCAGGATGGAAAAGACATTGGCAGCCTGTTAAGTAATGCCGACTCCGCTTTATACCGCGCTAAAGATCAGGGCGGTAATATGTATGAGTTTTATTCTCCCGAGCTAGGAAAAAAAGCCAGACGCCGACTTGAGCTGGAAAATAATTTACGTCGTGCTTTAGAAAATGACGAGCTCATTGTTTACTACCAGCCCAAAATTAATTTAATAACCGACGAAGCCGATGGCATGGAGGCCTTAGTACGCTGGAATCATCCCGAACAAGGCATTGTTCCACCTAATGAGTTTATTCCCATTGCAGAGGAAACTGGCCTAATTATTCAACTAGGTCAACAGGTCATTGAAAAATCCTGCAAGCAATTTAAACAATGGCAAACTGAAAATATTCCGGTGGCCAATATTTCAATTAATGTATCTGCGCGTCAATTTAGAGAACAAGATTTAGTCACACTACTACAGGAAGTTTTAAACAAAAATCAGCTAGATGCTACACACATAGAACTTGAGCTTACCGAGAGCACCCTGCTAAAAAACGAGAACAAAGCAGAATCAATATTAAACCAGCTACACGATATGGGCATAAAAATTTCAATTGATGACTTTGGTACCGGCTACGCATCGCTAGCTTATCTAAAGCGTTTACCGATTGATATTTTAAAAATTGATAAATCATTTACCGATGGTATATTGCACGACCCCGATGACATTGCAATTGTAAATGCCATTTATGGTTTAGCAAAAGGTTTCGAAATTAAGCTGGTTGCCGAAGGCATTGAAACTCAGGGGCAGTTGGAAAAAATTAGAGAACTGGGTGTTGATTATGGACAGGGATATTTTTGGAGCCCACCACTACCAGCAGAAAAATATCCAACATTACTTAAAAAACTAGACAACTAATTAACTTAATTTAAAATTTTAACTTTTGACTAATACACATTCGCGCAACACCATCGTAGCAAATGTACCCGCTGGCAAGTCAAAATTCAACTCCAAAATATCATTATGAATTTTCCAGCTCATATTTTCAGGCACTAGACGCATTGATCGCCTTTCTTGTTTTAAACGAGCTGATTCTAAACCATCAGCTAATTTTTTAAATTCATTTGCCGTTTCATTTTCAAGAGCTAACACATCACCCAAGGCCATGCTTTCACCTTCACCCCACATACAAGCAGTTAAATTTATTTCTTTATTTTTCAATCTTTGCAACTCTTCATCATTACCTTCGCTCACAAAACAGGCTGACTTTCCGTTGAGCATATACACTTCACCCGGCAACGGTGACAACCAGTTTTTTTGAGCAATTCTTTTTGATAACACTTGATTAAATATCCACGAACGGGCAGAAGATAAGTACAAACCGCGTTGTTGTTTTTTAACTTTTTTCAATTCGCGATTAAACATTTTTTCAGCTTTCGCAAGGTTTCCCATTTCACGACCAAAGCGTTGCTCGCCATAATAATTAGGTACCCCGTTTTGTTTTATACGTTGTAACTTTTCTTCTAATGAATTGATATCACCACTTAGCTCAGTGATGCGAATTTGAAACCGATTGCCCGACAAGGCACCGCGCTTTAGTTTTCGATCGTGACGCGACATATTTAAAATTTTAAATTCATCTGTCTCCAGTGTTGAAAAATCGGGGTCATCCATGCCGGGTAAATGCAAACTAAACCATTGTCTGGTAATCGCATGACGATCTTTCATGCCTGCGTAACTCACCGCCATCGACTTCAAACCCGAATATTTAGCTAATTGTTGCGCCACCCAATCCGTATTCGAGCCGTCTTTTTCAATCAACATCCATAAATGCTCACCCTCTCCCGAGGTTTGAATGGGCATAATTTCATCTACTCGAAAATCATTATTCTGCGCTTTAACGCGCCCGCTTACCTGAGGCTCAGCATAAGCATAAATCAGATTATTGAAACAATATTTCATAATTTTTCTTTTTAAAACATTAACATACGAATCTTAGCATGATTCTAAAACAAGCTAACTAAACAAATACAATAATAATACAATCATCTAACTATCAAACTTGTTGACATTTTTTGACGTGTCGTCATAATACCTCACCATGCAGAATCTATCCCCCCCCATTAACACAAAGAAAATGACTCGCAAGCAGCGAGAGCTACACGAGCGAGAACAATTAATTCTCGATACCGCTCAAGTCATATTGCGCGAAGATGGCATTCAAGGGTTAACCATGGAACGGGTGGCCTCAGAAATTGAATACTCAAAAGGCACGGTTTATAACCACTTCAGCAGCAAAGAGGAAATCATCAGCGGCATTAGTTGTCGCTGCTCAATTAACATTGTTGAAATGTTTAACCGCGCAAAAAATTATTCGGGCAATCACCGCGAACGCATTGCCGCCATTGGCATTGCCCACAGCCTTTATGCACAACTGCATCCGGATGAGTTACGTAGTTTACAAGTATTAAAATCCACTGACGTACGTGAAAAAATTTCCATAGAAAAGCAAACTGAACTTTTACACCTCGAACAACAAATCACCAATATAGTATTAGAAATTATTAACGATGCAATTAAAGATGGTGACATTCAAGCCAGCCAACCATTTATTCCCGGCAGTATTTTTCTCGGTTTATGGAGTATGGGTTACGGCTCAAATTTACTACACGTATCCGGCATTCCCTTCGACAAGTTAGGCATTCAACAACCCCTAAAAATGATGTGGGTGAATAGCCATAAATTATTAGATAGTTATCAGTGGCAACCACTAAGCAACACCTTTGATATTAACGAATTAAAAGAAAAACTCATCAATGAGTTATTTTCAGATGAAGCAAAGCAGTTGGAATATTTAAACTCAAACCCCTAAATTATAAAATCAGGAGAACACCATGTTGGTTAGATACACTGAATGGATTTTAAAATGGCGTTACCTCGTTATTGTTTTCGCGCTGGTTGTAGTAGGCCTGATCGGTAGCGGCGCACCTAACTTAATGCCCTTCTCAAATGATTATCGTGTGTTCTTTAGTAAAGATAATCCACAATTAAATGCATTTGAAAATTTGCAAGATACCTACACTAAAGATGACAATGTAATGTTTGTTATCTCACCGAAAAACGGTGATCTGTTTACCCCTGAGAACTTAGCTATGATTCAGGCCATAACGGAAGAAGCCTGGCAAATTCCCCACTCGATTCGTGTCGATTCAGTGACTAACTTTCAACATACCTACGCAGAAGAAGATGATTTAATTGTTGACGATTTAGTTTTAGAGCCGTTAACTATGAATGCAACTGAACTCAACCGTGCAAAACAAATTGCGCTAAAAGAGCCTGCTCTTGCCGCACGCTTAATCTCACTAAACGCAGCTCACACAGGTATCAACGTCACCGTGCAGTTACCCGGTGTAGATCAAATGAAAGAAAACCCGCAAACCGTTGCCTACGCACGAAAAATGCTGGCCGAAGCGCGTGCAAAATATCCCGATGTGGAATTTCGCTTAGCTGGTATGGTAATGATGAATAATGCATTTCCCGAAGCCAGTCAGGCTGATGGTCAAACCTTAATTCCCATGGCATTTGGTGTGATTGCAGTAGTACTTTTATTATTACTGAAAGGTTTTAGCGGCACCGCCGCCACCATAATTTTAGTAATTTGCTCTATTGTTATTGGCATGGGTGCAGGGGGACATTTCGGCATTAAACTAACCCCACCTTCCGCATCGGCACCGATTATTATTTTAACCATTGCGATCGCTGGCGCCGTGCATTTACTGGTCACCATGCTGCAAGAAATTCACCGAGGCATAAACAAACACGATGCCATCGTTGAAAGTATGCGGGTTAATTTTATGCCGATATTTTTAACTACTATTACTACAGCGATGGGTTTTTTAAGTTTAAACTCTAGCGATGCCCCACCGTTTGGTGACTTAGGAAACATGTCTACCTTTGGTGTTATCGGTGCATTTTTTTTAACCGTTACGTTTTTACCCGCCATCATGTCTATCTTACCGATTAAAGCTAAACACTTTATTGCGGGTACCGGGACAATGGAAACGATTGGAAAATTTGTTGTCACGAACCGTAATCGTTTACTCACATCGCTAACCGTTTTAGTGTTAATTTTTATTACGATGATTCCACAGAATGATTTAAACGATGTATTCGTAAATTACTTTGACGAGTCAATAGAGTTTAGACGCGATACGGATTTCACCACAGAAAATTTAACCGGCACTTACACCATTGCCTATTCACTAGACAGTGGCCAAAAAGAAGGTGTTAGCCAACCTGATTTTTTAGCACAGGTAGAAAAGTTTGCTAACTGGTATGAAACACAAGACGAAACCTTACACGTAAGCACTATTACCGACACTTTTAAACGTTTAAATAAAAACATGCACGGTGATGATGACGCTTATTATAAACTACCCGACAATCGAGAGTTAGCGGCACAATATTTACTGCTTTATGAAATGTCTCTGCCTTATGGCTTAGATTTAAACAATCAGATTGATGTAGCAAAACAATCAACTAAAATTAATGTAGTGTTGAAAACTATTTCATCCAATGAACTACTTGCACTTGAACAACGAGCAAACGACTGGATGAAAAAAAATACACCGGACATTGTCACCGACGGCGCCAGCCCATCGATTATGTTTGCACATATAGGCAAACGTAATATTATAAGCATGCTAACCGGCACCACAATTGCATTAGTGTTAATTTCGCTGGTATTAATTATCGCACTTAAATCGGTTAAATACGGTTTAATCAGTTTAATTCCCAACCTGTTTCCTGCCGGCGTCGCATTTGGAATATGGGGATTATTAGTGGGGGAAGTTGGCCTTGCGCTTTCCATTGTAACTGCAATGACATTAGGCATCGTAGTTGATGATACCATTCACTTTATGAGCAAGTATATTCGTGCTCGCAAAGAGAAAGGTTTAGATACCCATGAAGCGGTACTTTATGCATTTAACAATGTCGGTGTCGCTCTCTGGGTTACCTCTGCGGTTTTAATTTCAGGCTTTATGATTTTGGCACAATCTAATTTTGAATTAAATTCAGGCATGGGATTAATGACCAGCATTATTATTGGCATTGCGCTTGTACTCGACTTTTTGTTATTACCACCGTTATTGATGACAATTGATTCAGACAAAAACAAAACAGCTTAAGGATATAATATGAAATATTTTAAATTTAAAAAAATGACACTTAGTCTAACTTTAGGCATTCTTTTCACTCTAATATTTTCACCAACAGTATATGCTGATAACGTTGCTAAAGGATTAGAAATAGCTAAAGAAGCCGATAAACGCGATACTGGATTTATCGATTCAGTTGCACAGATGAAAATGATTTTAAAGAACAAGCAGGGGCAAACCAACACTCGTGAAGTAAAAGTTAAAACTTTGGAAGTAATTGGTGATGGAGATAAAGGCTTATCTATTTTCAACACTCCACATGATATTAAGGGAACAGCATCACTAACCTATTCACATGCACTAAAACCCGATGAACAATGGTTATATTTACCCGCATTAAAACGTGTAAAACGTATTAGCTCTAAAAATAAATCAGGGCCTTTTATGGGTAGTGAGTTTGCCTATGAAGATATTTCTTCGCAGGAGGTCGACAAGTACACTTACAAATATATAAAAGATGATACTTTTAATGGTGTAGATTGCTTTGTTGTTGAACGTTATCCTGCATACAAACACTCTGGCTATACTCGTCAGGTTGCCTGGGTTAACAAAAAGGAATATCGTGCAGAGAAAATCGATTTTTACGATCGTAAAAATGTATTGTTAAAAACATTAACTTACGAAGGCTACCAACAATATTTAGAAAAATTTTGGCGGCCTGATGAAATGCATATGGTAAATCATCAAACTAAAAAATCGACCACCTTAAGCTGGAGTGATTATCAATTTAAAACCGGTTTAACCGACAAAGATTTCAATAGAAACAGCTTGAAACGTGCTAAATAATTATTAGTGAACCTATATATCAGACTATTTATTTTGTTTTTTAAATCCCTTTGGAAACCCCAATTGGATTTAATGGACAAATCTGTCCTGAAGTTTTATGTACTGCCTAATGACTTAGATATTAATATGCATATGAATAATGGTCGTTTCAATAGCATAATGGATTTAGGGCGCATTGATATTATGCAACGCACCGGCCTTCTAAAAATATTAACTAAGAATAAATGGTTTGGAGTCGTCGGCTCAATTCACACACGATTTCGCCGTCCGTTAAAATTATTTCAGGCTTATGAGCTACACAGTAAAATAATTTACTGGGATGAAAAATGGACGTGGGTAGAACATAAAATGTACAGCAAAAAAAAGCTAATATGCAGCGCACTTGTACAAACTCTTATTCGAAAAAAAACAGAAAATGTGTCAACACCAGAATTACTTAAATTGCTTTCATTTAATCATGTATCACCGAGCATTACGTCTGAAATATCTCATCTGGAAAAATTTAAACCTTTAAAATGAAAAAAAAATTATTAAACTTATTTTTAACAAGCTTGTTATTACCCTCTCCATTCACGTGTTTCGCTGAATGGTCAGGCGATATCACATTACAAAATCGCTACTTTATAAACGATCCACTGCCACAAAATCCACAGCAATATAACAACTACCTTTCCATTTCAAGCGAAATTGAATATTACAATGATTTAAACAGCGACGATAAAAGCATTACTTTCACCCCCTTTATTCGCATCGATCAATACGACAGCGAACGCAGCCACGCCGACATTCGAGAGTTATTTTATGAACAGGTTTATGAGACCTGGGAACTACGTGTCGGTATTAGTAAGGTTTACTGGGGCGTAACCGAGTCGCAGCATCTAGTAGATGTAATTAACCAAACCGACAATGTAGAAAATATCGACTTTGAAGACAAGTTAGGCCAGCCAATGATTAAAGCCAGTTTTGAAAAAGACTGGGGTACAATTAATTTTTTTATTTTGCCATACTTTAGAGAACGAACATTTCAGGGCATCGAAGGCCGGCCCCGTGCATACCCTGTTATTGATACAGACCAAACTCGCTATGAGTCGTCCAATAAAGAACAAAATATTGATTATGCTTTACGGTGGTTCCAATATTTTGGCGAACTCGAACTTGGTATAGGCTATTTAAATGGCACCAGCCGTGAACCACTTTTTTTACCTGGACAAAAAAATAACCAACCCGTATTAACACCTTACTATCCACTTATGCAACAGGCCAGCATCGATGCTCAACTTACCACTGAAGAATGGTTGTGGAAAATTGAAGCTATCGCACGCGACTGGCAAAAAATTGACATCAATACTGCACAATTATCGGATGAAACTTTTTTTGCAATGACCGGTGGCTTTGAATACACCTTTGTTGGCGTCTATGAATCTGATGCGGATTTAGGTTTAGTAATGGAATATTTATATGATAATAGAGGGTTAGATGCCACCGCCTTTTTTCAAAATGATGTTATGATCGGTTTTCGCTTAGCCATGAATGATGTAGACTCAAACGAAGCCCTATTCGGTATTATTTATGATTTAGACAATCAAGAACGATTAATTAGTTTAGAAGCCAGTACACGTTTTTCAGATAGCTGGACAGCAAATTTAGAAATCCGTGGCTTTAGCAATGTCGATCGCTTAAGCCGACTCAAAGGTATCGAGCAAGATGATTTTATTCAGCTGGATATTGCTTATCATTTTTAATCAAAACGGTTCACAATATGAACACCATTAATATCCAATATTTTAAAACTCCATACGGCGAATTATTGTTAGGTGAATTTGAAAACAATTTAATACTATGTGACTGGCGTTATCGAAAAATGCGCAAGCATATTGATACACGTTTGCAAGTGGGTTTAAACGCACAATATGTAGAAAAAAATACCGAAGTATTAAAATCTACATGCACACAATTAAACGAGTATTTTAATAATGAGCGTAAAAAATTTGATCTACCCTTAAAACTTATCGGTACAGATTTTCAACAGCAAGTATGGAATAGTTTAATTAAAATTCCCTATGGAATAACTAGCAATTACTTTCAGCTTGCCAGCGGCATCGGTAACTCAAAAGCCGTAAGAGCCGTAGCTAACGCCAATGGAGCAAATGCGATTTCGATTATTATTCCCTGTCATCGAGTGATTGGCAGTAATGGGGCATTGGCAGGTTATGCAGGGGGGATTCCGACTAAAAAGAAGTTACTAGATTTAGAAAAAAAATTGTTTGCTTAGAAAATAGATCTAGACTAAAACATGCGTTTAAAAATTAAGACAAATAAGCGGTTTTATCTATTTTTTTGGGTTGGGTATCTTATTAAGATTTGCACTCTAATTATTTAAAATATTTTTTCAAGTTAGTACTCGTACTGTATTATCACTGGTTGATAATCAAAGAGAACTTAAATGGCGTTTTATCTGGAAAGTTGACCCCATATCAAGAAAAGCTTGGCGTAGAGTGGCCTGGCCAATACCAGATTAAAAATATATCCGGTTTAGATTGGGGATATTATGAATACATTGTGGGTAGAGAGGGGATAAAGAATAATTAGAAAGGGCAAGCACAGGCAACAGTAGATTTTATTATGGCACCCTTCAAACATCCATAAAAAGCATTACAACTAATCCAACGTATGCCCCTTAGAAAAGGGGCACTAACAAAACTATTTCCGTTTAGGCATATAAATATCAGTACAGGTCCCTTCCGCTACCTCTGTAGCAAAATTTAATGTCTCAGATAAGGTTGGATGTGGGTGAATCGTCATTGCAACATCATCCATCTCTGCGCCCATTTCAATCGCCAGTGCAGCTTCAGCAATTAATTCACCGGCATTTTTACCTAAAATGCCCGCTCCTAACATACGATGAGTTTTCGCATCATAAAGTACTTTAGTTACACCGTTTGTTGCACCAACAGACAATGCGCGACCACTGGCCGCCCACGGAAATGCACCTTTAATATAATCTGCACCTTCGGCTTTTAATTCATCTTCAGTTTGACCACACCATGCTACTTCTGGTGCAGTGTAGGCAACTGAGGGAATCGTGCGCACATCAAAGAAACGTTTTTGACCATCGATAACTTCTGCTGCAATTTTTGCTTCGTGTGTCGCTTTGTGTGCAAGCATTGGTTGGCCTACCACATCACCAATTGCAAATATATTATTTACATTGGTGCGCATCTGATTATCCACCGGAATAAAACCCTGCTCGTTTACCACGACACCTGCTTTATTTGCGTCAATTAATTTTCCATTTGGTGATCGTCCAATGGCAACTAACACGTTATCAAATGTATCCTCTGCCGGTGCTTTTTTACCTTCAAATTTACACGTAATGCCTTTCTTGCCCGGTATTAACTCTGTCACTTTGGTGCTAGTGAAAATATTTTCATATTTCTTTTTCAATGACTTTTCAAATGGGCGAATTAAATCACGATCAGCACCCGGAATTAAACCGGGACTTAATTCAACCACAGTCACTTTTGCACCCAGCGCAGAATATACCGTCGCCATTTCTAAGCCGATAATTCCGCCACCCACAACCAGTAACCGTTTTGGAATATTGTGTAACTCTAAAGCATCGGTTGAATCCCAAACCCGCTCATCTTCCCACGGAATAAAAGGTAATTTTGTAACCGATGAACCCGCAGCAATTATGCAGTTTTCAAAGCCAACAACTTGCTTTGTGCCATCCGCAGCTTCAACTTCAATGGAATTTGCTGATGTGAATTTTCCGAAGCCATGCACAGTTGTAACCTTGCGCTGTTTAGCCATAGCTTTTAAGCCGCCGGTTAATTTACTAATTACACCGTCTTTATAGGTGCGCAATTTTTTATTATCAACTTTAGGTTTGGTAAACTTAACGCCTAAATCTTCGCGGGTAAATTCTTCGGTTTCGCTTACTACTTCCGCAATATGCAATAAGGCTTTTGATGGAATACAACCAACGTTTAAACACACACCACCAAGTACTTCATTTTTTTCAATTAATACAACTTTTTTACCTAAATCAGCTGCGCGAAATGCAGCCGTGTATCCACCGGGGCCAGAACCTAAAACAACAACTTCAGCTTGAATATCAACCTTGCCAGAAAAACTTTTTGCCGCTGGCGTTTCGACTACAGGTGATGTTACTTTTTCTTCTGTTAGTTCTGATTCTGGTGCAGATGCAGCCGCAACTTCACCGCTGGATTCCATTATTAAAATCAAACTACCTTCGGCAATTTCGTCTCCCACCGAAACTTTTATCGACGTTACGATACCGCTAGCCGGTGCGGGAATTTCCATTGAAGCTTTGTCTGATTCAACAGTAATTAGCGAATCTTCTTCTGCAATATTATCGCCAACGGAGACTAATACCTCGATAATTTCAACTGAATCAAAATCACCGATATTAGGAACTTTTACTTCTATTGTGCTCATAATTAAGCCTTTTGAAAAATTTATTTTTTTGTTGAAGATGGACAAATAAACCTATAGCAATAAACGTCGCGCATCCGCAAGTAAGTGACTTACATAAGTGATAAACCGTGCGCCATCAGCACCATCGATTACTCGATGATCATACGATAAACATAGCGGGCACATTAACCTGGGTTCAAACTCCGATCCATTCCAAACCGGTTTCATCTCGGCTTTTGATACACCTAAAATAGCCACTTCCGGTGCATTTACAATCGGTGTGAATTTTGTACCACCGATACCACCTAAGCTGGAAATCGACATGCTGCCACCCTGCATATCCGCAGGCTTTAATTTTTTATCCCGTGCTTTAGCTGAAATTTCACGTAGCTCTAAAGAAATATTTACCAGTGATTTTTTATCCACATCGCGCACAACCGGCACAACTAAACCGTCCTGTGTATCCACAGCAATGCCAATATTAATATACTTTTTCAAAATTAAATTTTCACCGCTGGGTTCTAATGAAGAATTAAATCGTGGATATTTTTTAAGGCCAGCCGCCACTGCTTTCATAATGAAAGACAACATGGTGAATTTAACACCTTCTTTTTCATACTCTTTATTAGACTGTTTTCGAAATTTTTCTAACGAGGTAATGTCGGCCTCATCAAATTGAGTAACATGGGGAATATTGACCCAGTTGCGATGTAGAAATTTTCCGGTGAGTTTGTTAATTTTACTTAATTTTTGAATTTCGATTTCACCAAAATTACTGAAATCAATTTCAGGCATTGGTTCAACACCTAATGCTGCGCCACCATTCACTGATGCTCCGCCACTAGACATCACTTGTTTAACAAATGTCTGCACATCTTCTTTAACGATGCGTGAGCTTCTACCCGTGCCATCGATCTTACTTAAATCTACGCCTAATTCACGGGCAAATTTTCGTACTGCGGGTGAGGCGTGAGCTTTTTTAAAACTAACGGGATCAATCTTTGCTGTGGGCGATGGCTTTTCAACTATCGTGTTAACCGGTGTTGCTTCTTCCTTTTGTGCAACGGGTGCAGGTGCGTCTACTTTTGCAGGCGCTTCAATCGCGGCACTTTCTTCTGTCGGTGCCACGACTGCAGTAGATGTTTCAAGTACAGCGACGACACCGCCTTCGGCAATTGACTCACCCACAGCCACCTTAATTTCTTTAACCGTTCCCGCATGACTACTGGGAATTTCCATTGAGGCTTTATCAGACTCAACCGTAATTAAAGAATCTTCCTCGGCGATTTGATCACCGACTGAAACTAAAACTTCAATAATTTCGACTTCATCGAAATCACCAATATTGGGAACTTTTACTTCGACCATTTCACTCATGGTTTACTCCAGTTGTTTAACTGATATTTACAGCTACAATTTTTTCAGTCAATTTTACTTACAATCCAGCGACCTTATGTTTAATAAAGTCACTGGATTCCTGCCTTCGCAGGAATGACGAGCTTATTTTAAATTTATAAAACAACCCGCCTTAAATGTGCGGTAAATAGCTTTTACTTCTACGCTTATCAATCAAGCCGTAGCCGGATTAGGTTTCTCAGCATCAATCCCATACTTCTCTATCGCTTCCTGCACCTTGCCCGCCGGGAACTGACCATCATCTGCCAGTGCCATTAACGCTGCAACCGTTACATATTTCGCATTAACTTCAAAGTGTTTACGCAATTGCGCACGGGTATCCGAACGACCAAAACCATCGGTGCCCAACACATCATATTGCGCCGGAATCCATTTGCGAATTTGATCTGCATACGTGCGCACATAATCAGTTGCTGCAACAACGGGTCCGCGTTTATCTTTCATGCATTTTTCAACGTAGCTCACGCGCTTGTCTTCTAATGGGTGCAACATGTTCCAACGATCTACCGCTTGCGCTTCACGCTTCAATTCATTAAAACTGGTGACGCTCCAAATATCTGCATCGATGGACCAGTCTTTGTCTAATAATTCAGCCGCCGCAATCACTTCGCGTAAAATTGTGCCCGAGCCCATTAGCTGAACTTTCTTGCGACGCTTACCACCACCCTGTAAAAGATACATCCCTTTAACAATGCCTTCTTCAACACCTTTTGGCATAGGGGGTTGCACGTAATTTTCATTCATTACCGCAATGTAATAAAAAACATTTTCCTGATCTTTATACATGCGGCGCATACCGTCTTGAATAATCACGGCCAACTCATAAGCAAATGTTGGGTCATAAGACACACAGTTTGCAATGGTGCCGGAGACTAAGAAACTATGCCCATCCTGATGCTGTAAACCTTCACCGGCCAGCGTGGTTCGTCCAGCTGTACCACCGAGCAAGAATCCACGCGCCTGCATATCGCCCGCCATCCACGCCAGATCACCAATACGCTGAAAACCAAACATTGAGTAATATATGTAAAACGGCACCATATTGACATTGTGCGTGCTATACGCAGTTGCTGCGGCAACCCACGATGACATGGCACCGGCTTCGTTAATGCCTTCTTCTAAAATTTGCCCGGTTTTGTCTTCTTTATAAAACATCACCTGATCTTTATCTTGCGGGGTGTATAACTGCCCGACAGAAGAGTAGATACCGAGCTGACGGAACATGCCTTCCATACCAAAAGTACGCGCTTCATCGGGCACAATCGGCACCACATATTTGCCCATTTTCTTATCGCGGGTAATCAATGTAAGTAAACGCACAAACGCCATGGTGGTCGACATTTCACGCTCACCGGAACCTTTGGTTATCGGCTCAAACACCGACAAATCAGGCACATCTAAAGGCGCGGCTAAACGCTGGCGCACCGGCATTGGGCCGCCGAGTTTGTCGCGCTGGGCCTTCATGTATTTCATTTCTGCTGAGTTTTCATCGGGACGATAATATTCGCACTTCGCCGCCTGCTCATCGGTAATAGGAATATTGAAACGATTTTTATAGGCAATCATTTCTTCTTCATCTAATTTTTTCTGCGAGTGAGTACGCATCTGCCCTTCACCCGCTGCACCCATGCCGTAACCTTTAACAGAGTGAGCCAAAATAACCGTCGGCTGACCATCTAATTTTGCGGCTTCAGTATACGCGGCAAAGACTTTATGAGGATCGTGACCACCGCGATTTAAACGCCAGATATCATCATCTGACATATCTGCCACCATGGCTTTTAACTCAGGGTATTTACCAAAGAAATGCTCGCGCACATAGGCGCCATCTTTGGATTTATAATTCATAAAGTCGCCATCAACCGCTTCTAACATGCGTTTTTGTAACAATCCATCGTGATCTTTTGCCAGCAATGGATCCCAATAACTGCCCCATAATACTTTAATCACTTTCCAGCCCGCACCTCGAAATACGGCTTCCAGCTCTTGAATGATTTTGCCGTTGCCTCGAACCGGGCCGTCTAAACGCTGTAAATTACAGTTAATAACAAAAGTTAAGTTATCCAGCTTTTCGCGGGATGCTAGTGAAATAGCACCTAGCGATTCCGGCTCATCGGTTTCACCATCCCCCATAAAGCACCACACTTGGCGATCGCGGGTATCTGCCAAACTACGGTCTTGCAAATACTTCATAAAGCGCGCTTGATAAATGGCGCTGATCGGGCCCAGTCCCATAGATACGGTTGGAAACTGCCAAAAGTCAGGCATTAACCAGGGATGAGGGTAAGAAGACAGGCCATTGCCATCCACCTCCTGGCGAAAATTATCGAGCTGATCATTTTCTAAGCGCCCTTCAAGATAGGCACGGGAATACATACCCGGTGCTGAGTGACCCTGGAAAAAGACCAAATCACCGCCGTGCTGCGGGCTAGGCGCTCTCCAAAAGTGATTAAATCCGATGTCATATAAAGTGGCAGCCGATGCAAAACTGGCAATATGTCCACCCAACTCTGACGATTTGCGATTGGCTTTCACCACCATTGCTGCGGCATTCCAGCGAATTAACGCGCGGATGCGTCGCTCCAAACTAATATCACCCGGTAAACTGGGTTGCAAATGGGTGGGGATAGTATTGACGTAAGCGGTGGTGGCTTTGTGTGGCAAGTTCGCGCCAGAGCGACGCAGCTTGTCGATCATTTGTTCTAATAAAAAATGTGCGCGATCTGCGCCATCCGATTTCAAAACCCCTTCAATTGCATCCAGCCATTCGTGGGTTTCTAACTGGTCAATATCATCTATATCAATCTGGCCATTATTCTGTGTAGACATACTTTCTCTCCAGCTATTACTAGCTCTGGCTATAGTTTTAGGCATTAATTCACGCCTGAGTTAGCCATTGATTAAATTATATGCCAGACACTTTAATTGGAGATACGACAAAAGCAAGCTTTTTTTACGCGATGAGAATTATAAGATTAAATTTCAATAAGTTACAACCATGAAATAATTTTATGGCTATGATAATACGGATATCAGGCTTCATGGACAACTATATAATTAAATTTTTTGATCGCCCCAATCGTAATAAACCATTACCGAATTGCCTTTACCTAAAATTTTCATTTCAGTGCACAGGGAAGAAATTAACCTAATACCCCGCCCTGAAAATTCATTCTTACTCGCCTGATCTTGAGGTTGATGATCGAAGCCCTTGCCACTATCAATCACAAATAAACTCAAGCGGCCTCCATTACCACTTTCGCTTAACTCATGGCGCAGAGTAATTTGAATATTACCCTCTTTAAGTGATTCCAGCCTATTTTGCTTTTCTTGATAAAAATCCATGTAACCCTGAGGCGTGCTTTTCATTGATGAGTCTAGCTTTAAAATACCGTGATCGAGTGCATTGGCAAATAATTCTGCCAACACAGTATGCACACTGGTGCGGCCACTTTCCAGTGGCTGTAAACTATTAATACCCTGCATAATATACGGCAGTGCATCAAACTGTCGCAGACTTTTTATATCCAGTGAAAATTCCATCGACCAATTATTGGGTTCTTTATGTTCATTAACAAATTCAGTTTCTTGTTGATACTCTACCGCTTCCAAGTGACAAAGCTCTAATAGAGTAATATCATCGCCCTGAGCTGCGCCCTCTGAAAATTTAGCAACAGCACTGAGTATCGATTCAAATAGTGCTTCACTTTGCTTATTTTCTTCCATCAGCGTCAACAAACGTTTTAAACCAAACATTTCACCATCAACACTATGCGCTTCCATAATGCCATCCGTTGCTACATATAATCTATCGCCATATTCCAGGGTTTCCATTTCGACTTCGAATTGTGATGCTGAAAAACTGGTAATTCCGAGAGGGATGTTTTTAGATTTAAATGTCCGGATAATTTTATTATTTCGATACAAATAAACATCGGGTAAACCTGCATTAACAAGGCTCAATATATTGTTTGTTCTGTCTACACTTATAAAAACACATGCCATAAACATTTGCGTTGGCAATAAATCCATTAATTTTGAATTGGCTTCCTTGAGTAAATCTGTATAAGAAAAACATTTTTGTGTCATACTGTGAAAAACATCTGATACAGGAATAGCACCAATAGCAGCCGATAATCCATGACCAGTAAAATCACCCACAATAATATCTAAGCCTGACGTTTGATTTTTCTCAGTTAAAATTAAATCGCCATTAAACATCGACATAGGTGACATAGAATATTTCAAACCGGTTTTTTCACCACGCATATCATTCCTTGATAACTTATCAAATAACTTACTAGTGATGTGCATTTCCTTTTGCATTTCCAAATTTCTAGAGCTTATTTCATTTTTCTGTTCTTCAATATTCTGATAAAGTTTCGAAATTCTCATCATGGAATTTATTTTTGAATTTAATAACGCATGACTATAAGGCTTAGTTAAAAAATCATCCCCACCAGAATCAATACATTTTACCAGCGATTTTTCGTCGGTCATCGCTGTTAAGAAAATAATAGGGGTAAAACGTTGCTGGCGTTCTTTAATTATTTTTGCCGCGTCATAACCATCCATCACCGGCATCATCACATCCATCAATATAATATCGATATGATGCTCCTCTACTGCTTGCACTGCCTCCTCTCCATTAACCGCCTCTACCGAGCTAAAACCAGAGTCTTTTAACAGAGAACAAAGTACCAGACGATTAGTTAAGTCGTCATCAACGACAAGAATTTTTTTTACACCGTCATCGATTGAATTCACTATTTAACCCAGTGTAAATATTTTATCGAAGCTAGCAATAGTTAATATTTCTTTTATTTCATCTGAAAAGCCAACCAACTTAACGGTGCTTGATTGTGAGTCAGCATGCTCTTTCAATAATAAAAGCATTCCTAATGCCGAACTATCAAGATATTCAGTACCTGATAGATCTATCGTATACTGGCCGGTTTTTAACACTACATTTTTATAAGACTTTCTGAAATCATTATGTAAACTAAAATCAAAACGGCCATTTATTTTTATAATTGCAGATTTATCATCATCTGGAACAGTGATTGAAATACCCATATCGTTTTCCTGTTTAATTTAAAATAACTCAACTTCACCTTCATTCATATTTTTCTGGCTGCTCGTCATCGAATGAATATCATTGGCTTTAAGTGTTACCTGCTCAATGTTTTTATTTAACGTTGCAAGCGCAACACTGACTGATGTTATAGCAGTCAAGCCTGACTTAACTGAAGAGACCTCAGTTTTCATATCAACAAACAACTGATCAACCAACTCAATATGAGCATTGAGTTGTTCACACTGTTGCCTTGCAATGTCTTCGAACTGTAACGAGCGCACGGCCACATTAACACCATTCTCAATATTAACTGCGATATCTTTAGCCTCTAATAACTTATCATTTACAAACCGATTTTTTTCTTCCATTAAAATCAATACTTCATCCACTCTAGATTTATGCTGCATTGCAACACTCATGTCTTTGCCTGCAATTTCACCAACTATTTCTTTGGCCTTCGCGATATTAGCTTTAGACTTATCAACCACTTCACGAATTTTATCGTTTAAATTATTTGAATTAGTGGACAACGCCCTAACCTCATCAGCCACAACAGCAAACCCCCTACCCGCCTCTCCGGCTCGTGCGGCTTCAATCGCTGCATTTAGTGCCAGCAAGTTAGTCTGGTCTGCAATTGAACTAATTTCACCCAACAACTGATTAACATCATCCATTTGCACTTCGATATCATCAACAGTATAAACCATAGTCATGCTGCCGCGACTAACCTCGGTTATGTTTTTAATAAAGTACTCAAGCACTTCTTCGGTTTCTTCAATAAAGCCTTTATGATTTTCATCTCCATCACCTGAATGCAAGCCATCTATCACTTCCAGCATTAAATTTTCCTGCAGTGATGACTGCTCAGACAAATGGGTAAAACTGTTAGACAAGCCCTCAACCGCCTCCAATACAATCGACTTCATTACATCAACTTTTGATGTAATGACTTTTAGCTCGTTAGATAAATTTTGATACTGCTCTATCGTATTATCTAATAACTCCTTTTCTATTTTTGCTTGGTCTTCATTTAGATCTAAGGTTTTATTCTGCAATTCACTTTTTGAATATTTCAACAAACCAAAACTCGCAGTTAACCAGCCCCCTATAACTATAATTAATTCAAGTAAGCCATAGCGCCCCTGTAACATGAATTGACCATAACTCAAAACCGCTATAGATACGACAATTGCTGGAATAATATATTTCATATTTAAAATTTTACTTTTCCTGATATTTAATCAGGCATTTAATTACTCTGGCAATATTTCATAATTTCTTGAGCAACTTTACTAAGTGTAAATTCTCTGTCGACTGCGCCAATCTTTACTGCCGCACCAGGCATTCCCCAAACCACACAACTATCCTCATTCTGCGAAATATTATAAGCACCCTGTTGCTTCATTTCTAACATCCCCTGAGCACCATCCGCACCCATTCCCGTTAGCATCACACCCATTGCATTGGGGCCAACATTTTGTGCCACCGAACGAAACATCACATCTACACTGGGTTTATGCCGGCTAACCGGTGGCCCATCGTTTAAACGACAAATATATTCTGCACCACTACGCTCAACTAATAAATGCTTATCACCCGGAGCAATATAAACATAGCCGGGAACAATTTTTTGCCCATCTGTGGGCTCACACACCGTAACCAAACTGGTTTTATTAACACGCTCAGTAAACGACTTACTAAAAGCGATGGGAATGTGTTGCGATATAACAATTCCAGGCGCATTAGCCGGTAGTCTTTCTAAGACTTCTTTTATCGCTTCGGTGCCACCTGTAGATGCACCTATAGCAACAATTTTATCGGTTGTTTTAAAACGTATTTTTCCACTATGTTTTTCCAGTACTGCACCCGCATCAAGGTTTTTTTCAGTCGGCGCTTTAACAACTGATTTTTTATACTCTCTAACTTTTGCCTTTCCGGCAATTTCAAGTTTTTCAATTATTTCTTTGCTATATTCTTTAAGCGCTCCCTGCACATCTAACTTGGGTTTTGCGATAAAATCTATCGCCCCAACCTCCAGAGCTTCCAAGGTCACATCTGCACCCGCTTCTGTCAGTGTTGATATCATAACAACTGGCATCGGCCGCAAACGCATTAAGTTTTTAAGAAATGTTACACCATCCATTTTTGGCATTTCTACATCGAGTGTTAACACATCAGGATTTAGCTGTTTAATTTTTTCACGCGCATCTATTGGATCACGAGCCGCGCCTATCACTTCAAGTGTTTTTGATGAATTAATAATTTCTGTCAACACTTGTCTAACCAGTGCTGAATCATCAACGATTAATACACTTATTTTTTTTGGCATATTAATCCCATCAAAACAACTCAATATCACTTTGCACTGGCTTATCATCAATGCTCTTGCGATATTTTTCTTCGCGTTTTTTAATTGTATCGTTATGCATGTTTTGTAATTTCTTAACTCTTACTCTGCCGGTGTCGGCATAAAACAAAACCTTTCTTGGATAAATGTCGCCAGTATCTTCCGATGCAACACTCAAACCTTCTTCCTCTAAATATTCATGTACAAAATTTATATTTTTATTTCCGACATCTATTTTTGTCATGCTCGCCAACACTCGACCGCCACCAAACAACTTAACTTCTAAATTATTTTTTTTACCACCGGCTTTTAAAATTTCATTAATTAGCATTTCCATAGCAAAGTTTCCATAACGGGTAGCACTGGTTAAATGCATTTTTCCCGCGTGCTCATCTTCACAACCCATAGGCAACATAAAATGATTCATCCCACCTATGCCCATTTTCACATCTCGGATACAAGCAGATATACAAGACCCTAAAACTGTGCTGATTAATTCACCATGCATACTTACATAGTATTCACCCGGCAATATTTTCGCTGAAAAAATATTGTGTCTTTTATCCCAAAATCGGCTTATATGTTCCAGACCGCCTAAACATTCTGGCATTGATGCTTCCAACTCTGCCCTGGTTTTTAACTTTAAAACCACTACCTTAATTTTCCTTTCTATAAATTGTCTGTCCCATAGATTTAAATCTATTTGTCACCTTAAACAGTGATTCGGAATGTCCAATAAACAGGGGGGAATTTTCAGATAGCACATTTGCGTAACGATCAAATAATTCACGCTGCGTATCTTTATTAAAATAAATAACCACATTTCGACAAAACATAAAATCAAACGGCCCTTTAAATGGCCAATCATGCAATAAGTTTAATTGCTTAAATGTAATCATTTCCATTAAACTTCGATCCATTTTCACCATACCGCTAAGGCTTCCTTTACCTTTTTTTACATAATTTCTTAAATGTTTTTTATCTAGCCCCGTCACACGATCTTCTTTATAAACGCCCTTAGAGGCTTTCTCTACCATTTCAAAATCTAAGTCTGATGCCAGAATTTTTATATCCCAATCGGGTTTATTTTTAAAATAATCCATAATGGTCATGGCAATCGAATAGGGCTCCTCACCCGAAGAACAACCTGCAGACCAAACCCGAATACGCTTATTGATTTTAGTTTTTTCTAATTCGGGTAGAACTGTTTTTGCTAAATATTCAAAATGATGCGGCTCACGGAAAAACGAAGTTAAATTAGTGGTGATGGCATTAGTGAATGAAACTAATTCAGACTCATCTCCGGCTTTTAATAAGTCACAATATTCGGCAAAATCGTTTACGCCGCATTGACGAATCCGTCGAGCAATACGGCTATAAACCATCGTGCGTTTGATATCGGTTAAAACAATACCCGTACGCTCGGCTACTAAATTTTGTATAAAACGAAAATCGGCATCCGTAAAAGGAAATTCCTTTTCTTCGAAATTTACACTGCTAGGGCTGGTTTTTACACTCAACAGATTACCTTTTTTATTAGCTATTCTAAATTATTTTTATCCAATTTCATTGCCAGCTGCAGCTGCGTTCGACAGCAATTTTTTAATGTAGAAATGAGCTATAGCTGACAATCCATTTACTTAAACCTTACGATTATTTTTAAAACTCTTCCCATTCGTCGTCATCATCCGCTACCGGAGTTGGCGCTCGCTTGGTGCGTTTAGGCGATCTCTTTTTAGCTACAGGCACTTCTTCAGCTACTGCACGAGACTTTCTGCGCTTACGCTTTGGTGCCACTTTTACCGGCTCTGGCTCTTCCTCGCCCGGGTCAAAAAACTCCATTAAGTCATTCATTTCTTTAGCTTCTTCATTCATCGATTCGCTGGCCGCCGTCGCCTCTTCCACTAAGGCGGCATTTTGCTGGGTCATTTCATCCATTTGCGTAATGGCTTTGTTCACCTCTTCAATACCTGCAGATTGCTCCTGCGCGGCGGCGGCAATTTCAGCAATAATATCGCTAACTTTTTTCACGCCATTAACAATTTCTTCAAGGGTTTTTCCTGACTCATCAACCAGCTTTGAACCTTCATCAACACGTTCTACACTGTCATTAATTAAACCTTTAATTTCTTTGGCGGCACCTGCAGAACGCTGTGCCAAGTTACGCACTTCGGCTGCCACCACCGCAAAACCTTTACCCTGCTCTCCGGCTCGTGCTGCTTCAACTGCAGCGTTGAGTGCAAGTAAATTAGTCTGGAATGCAATTTCATCGATTACTCCGATAATGTCGGCAATTTTTTTGCTACTGGTGTTAATTTCACCCATTGCCGCCACTGCATTTTGCACCACTTCACCACCTTTTTCGGCCTGATCTCGTGCCGCTGCTGCAAGTTGGTTAGCTTCACGCGCATTATCTGCATTTTGTTTTACGGTTGAGGTCATCTGCTCCATGCTCGATGCGGTTTCCTCTAAACTCGAAGCCTGTTCTTCGGTGCGCTGACTTAAGTCAGTATTACCACGAGAAATTTCATCGGAGGATGTGAGTATGCTTTCCGAGCTGTCCATAATCTGATCAACCATTTCAGAGAGCACCGTATTGGTTTCATTAATGGCGTCGCGCAACTCTGCAAACTCACCCGAATATTCGCCTTCCATCTCTTCAGTTAAATCACCTTCTGATAGCGCCTTAATTACCCGTTGAGCTTCTTGCAAGGGCTCAACCACCGCATTCATTAATTCATTAATGCCATCACCTAAACCTTTCATAAATCCGGTATAAGTTGACGCATCGATACGGGTATCTAGCTGCCCCTGCACTGCATTATCAATAAGTGATTGTATTTGACGCTCTGCATCTTTTTGTTCGGTAATATCGCCCCACTCCACCATATTGCCCATCAGGTTTCCCTGGTGATCTAATATAGCCGTGGCATTTACTGAAAACTCTAAACCCGCCACATTGATTTCCGCTTTGGCCGGTAAGTTAGCCGGGTTACCTAACAACTGTCGCTGATGCGCAGGGTTTTTATGGAACTGATCAATACACTGGCCAACTAAATTGTGCGCATCGAAACCGGGAAAAACTTTGCGTAGCGCTTCTGCACGCCCAGCCATCATATTGATCACTGACGGGTTAGCGTAGGTAATCATTAACTCAGCATCACATATCATTAAATTAGCCTGCGCACCATCAACTGCCGATTGCAATCGCGCAACATCCAGTTCTTTTTTTCGTACTTCGGTAACATCCCGCCATTCAAGTGAATTACCGACATAATTGCCCCGACTATCCATCGTGGCGCTTACATTAAGTTCAAATTTTAAATCACCCACTGCAATATCTGTTTGATACGGCAAATTGCCTGGGTCTGCCAGTAACTGCCTTTGATGAGCGGGGTTTTTGTGAAAGATATCGATACAGGTACCAACAATATTGACCGCATTAAACCCCGGAAATACCGCCGAAAACTGCATTTGATTTTTCATTAATAAATCTTTAGTTGCCTGATTAACATAGGTAACAATAAAATCACGATCCACCATCATGGTGGCCTGTGCTGAAGAATCAATTGCCCCCTGCAAACGTGCAACGTGATTTTCTTTTGCGACCTCTTCCGTAATGTCTGACCACTCAAGCGCATTGCCAATATACTCGCCCTTTACATCCATCATGGCGGTAACATTTAATTTCATCGTTAAATGTGCAATTTGAATATTGGTACTGTAGGGAAGGTTTGCCGGGTTGGCTAACATCGTGCGCTGATGCGCTGGGTTTTTATGGAATATATCAATATTAACACCCATTATTCCACTGGCTTTAAAGCCGGGAAAAACCGATTGTAATGTCGCTTCATGCTTGGACAATAAATCTTTAGATGCCTGATTCGCATAAGTGATATTAAAATCACGGTCAATCATCATCATAGGCTGCATCGCTCCGCCAATAGCTGAACGTAAGCGAGATAATTCTTCTGCATCATTGTCATTCATCGTTGTGACTCCTTGAGGGACACCTGCGGTATTAATTTTATTATCTAAATTACTATTACTTGAAGTAGGCTTATACGCATCGAGCATAACTTTTGAAATCACGTCTAATGCTTTTCGCCAGGCGGAATCAATGGTGTCATTCCACACATCGCCCGCCATGTCTTTCATGGTATCGACTAATACATCAGATACTATGGGGTAATGTTCAGCCAATGCCCCATATTCCTGGTGCTCTTCACCGAGGGTCGTTAATGCCGGTGCTAATGCTTGCGGATTGCGCACATTATCGATAACCAATTTTAATGAATCGAGCAATTTAGCTTGCTGCTCGGCGGGCATCACATTGTCGAACATCGATTCGACACCCGGCGCACGTTTAAACAATTCGTTATAAAAACGTCGCACCAGCTCTTCACCCTGCGGTGCCAGCAAATTAAAACTCGACTCCAGCGTTTCAACATCTAAGCCAAGTGGAGATTGATATTTTTCTGAACTCATTTTTATGTTTTCCTAATGTATTTAAATACAGCCAACACCAAATACTGGATTTAAGTTAACTCTAAAATATTTTTCATACCTAATGTGTTCACGGCCTGCTTAAATGTATCACTTGGATTAATCCAGTTAATCACTAAATTATTTTGATGTGCATAATTAAATAACGCACATAATAATTGCAAAGCCGATCCATCTATCCGCTCTACCTCTGATGCATCAATGTCTATTTCATCGTTGTCATTTATCAATTTCAGCATGTCATTTTTTAAGACCTGTGATTTACTGATGTCCTGCACACTATTTAACTGCAACACCGGATGACCACCATCGACAACACTTGTATCCTGATTGATTTCACCTGGTTCAACATCATCTGACATAACAGCGGTTTCCAATTTAATATTTTTGTCTTCAATAATTTCATCTTTATAAGCAGCACAAATTTCTTGTGCCAAACCATCCAGAAACTCATTCCACGTTGCACTTATCGCTTTAGTCCATGAGCGCCCGATTGATTCTTTAATGGCGCTTAAAAACACGTCAGTTACAATCGAAAAATGTTGTCTCAATATGCCCTGTGACTGACAGCTCACAGACATATTGAGTAAGCTTCCATCTAAAAGCACTTGATCATGCCGGTTTTCAACAATTGACTTGATCGCATTATTAATATTAATGGCCAGGATATTTTTATCCTTATCTTCAAGCCTTTCTTTAATGTCACCATGCTTGGAAAACACATCAGCTATCATTTTTTCGATTACACCACTATCGGTTTTTTCTAATAATGCATAGCCTTTTAACAGAGCCGTCTCATCTATATTTTTTCCCAACAAGTAAACTATAGTTTTATCTTTTTTATTTTCTGCCTTTTTAACGGACTTTTTAGCTATGCTTTTTTCCTGTGACTTTTCTGATGATTGATTCTTAGTGTCATTACCTTCTGCTCTATCACTATCAAGCCAGGCCAGTGGATCAAACCCAATCATTGATTTTTTTTCACGCACCATTAACACGTCCTTCCTATACAAAAGTCTTCGGCCAAATCTCTGTAATCCTGAACACCATTACCCTTTTTTTGATATTCATAAACGGTTAATCCAAAACTCGGACTTTCTGCAACAGCAGTCGTCTCGCGAATTGAGGTTTTTAAAACCTGATCTGGAAAACAGGAGATCAATTTATCTTTTACATCCTGCGCTAAGCGCCTGCGTGGATGAAAGCGAGTCACCACAAACCATTTTTTAATATCGTGTTTTAAACGCTTTTCAAAACCTTTTAAGGTGCCCAGTAAATGCGACAAACCATGCAGAGTTAAGTAATCACCTGAAATAGGTATTAACACTTCATCTATTGCATATAGCGCACAAACAATTAAAAAACCCGATGAGGGTGGGCAATCAATTAATATAAAATCATCATCGTTTAACTGGTTAAGTACAGTTTTTAATTTTTTCGCGATAGATGACGATGAGTCTTTATCAATATGCTCTGCCTGACCTAAATTATTACCACATGGAATTAAGCGTAAATTTTTTCGCGTCTCCACAATGACGTTTTCCAGTTTGTCTTCGTGTAACAATAAGTCTTCTATGCCTAAGTGTTCCTGCCAATTTACACCCAGGCTAATGGTCAAACTGCCCTGCGGATCTAAATCAATCAGGGTAACTTTGTAACCTTTTTTTGCCAGCATATAACCCAAATTTGCTGTCGTAGTGGTTTTACCGACACCGCCTTTTTGGTTAATGACTGCAACCTTTCTGAGCATTCGCTATTATCTTTTTATTCTGCAATTTGATCGATTACTGCTAATTCAGCGGCATTCAACATATGATCTATATCCAATACAATAATCATTTTTTCTTCAATGGTCGCTAAGCCCGTGACAAACTCAGTATCCACTGCTGTACCAAAGTCGGGCGAAGCTTTTACATCATCAATAGGTACGTTATAAACATCCGATACCGCATCCACTACCACACCCATTGTGCGATCTTCTTTACCTTCGTTCACAACGCTTAATACAATCACAACGGTGGTTGCATCATAGTCTTTCTTTTCCAAATTAAACCGCAGACGCATATCAATAATCGGCACAATACTGCCGCGAATATTTATTACACCACGAATATATTCAGGCGTGTTCGGAATATTAGTCACCGAATCCCAGCCCTTAATTTCTTGTACTCTTAAAATATCTACACCGTATTCTTCACCTGCTAAAAAAAATGTGAGTAATTCTTTAAACTCTTTACTGGCATCTGGGTGAGATATTTCTTCTGCGGTTTCTGACATTTTTTATTCTCCTCAAGCGGCAATGCCGCCACCTTTTATTGGAACGACCTTGGCCATATCTTTTTGATACAATTCAATCAGGCCGGCAATATCAATAATGAGTGCCACGGTACCATCACCCAAAATAGTCGCTCCAGATAAACCCTCAATCTTTTTAAAATTGGTTTCTAAACTTTTAATAACTACTTGCTGCTGGCCCAGTAAATCATCCACATAAATGGCAATTTTTTTACCTTCAGCTTCAACCACTACTAACAGGCCAGTGTCTAATTCTGTGGATACCGGCTCAATACCAAAAATTTGATATAAACGAACTATAGGTATGTACTCGTCACGTAAGCGATAAACTTCAGCATTTCCCGCAACTGCATTAATATTTTCGGTTTTGACCTGTAGCGACTCAATAATTGAAATGACCGGTAAAATATAAGTTTCATTCCCTATGCCAACCAACTGTCCATCAAGAATAGCGAGGGTAAGCGGCAGCCGAATAGTGAACACAGAACCTTCACCCGGTGTTGACTTAACTTCGACCGCACCGCCCAGCTCACGAATATTTCTGCGCACGACATCCATACCCACACCTCGTCCCGACACGTCACTCACCACATCGGCAGTGGAAAATCCGGGGCGAAATATCAAGTCATAAATTTGCTCATCAGTAAGGCCCTCTTCTTTGGTAACCAAGCCTTTTTCTTTCGCTTTGCCAAGAATTTTTTCTTTATTTAATCCAGCTCCATCATCTTTAATTTGAATAACAATATTGCCACCCTGATGAAACGCACTAAGTTCAATTACACCGATTTCAGATTTGCCTGAATCAATTCTGACTTGCGGTGACTCAATACCGTGATCAAGCGAATTGCGCACAAGATGGACTAGTGGATCACCGATTTTTTCAAGTACGGTTTTATCCAACTCGGTGGATTCACCGGTCATAATTAATTCTATTTTTTTATCGAATGTAGAACTTAGATCATGCACCAATCGTGGAAAACGCTGAAAGGCAAAACTGATGGGCATCATGCGGATTCGCATAACGCTTTCTTGTAATTCCCGAGTATGGCCTTCGAGTTGGGCTAAGCCATCTTTCAAACGTTCGATGGTTGCGGCATTAAAATCCTCTGCTTCGCCAAAACGGCTTAACATTGACTGGGTAATAACCAGCTCACCCACCATATTTATTAGCTCATCCACTTTGCTAATATTAACGCGAATGGAGGATGACTCCGCAGGTTTGTTGATGCGCCTATCGGTCTTTCTTCTTTCCGGTTCTTTTTGTCTGCGATCGTCATCTCTGCGCTCGGGACCAATGTAGTTCTCTTCCTCTGCAAGCGATTCAATTGTTAATTCGCATTCATCATCCACCCACGCAAACACTTCTCTAATATCATCTTCACTAACGTCACCGTTAATTAAATTAATGCGCCAGGATTGATGACATTCTTCTGGCGCTAACTCACTTAATGGCGGAAGTGATTCATTATTTATTGTAACTTCTGCCGTATCCGCAAGAGAATTTAATTCGCGAAGCAAACGCACCGTGTCATTACCGGTTTTCATTATATCGATATGGGGCTTAAAACCCACTACCCAGCCTTTTGCTGCAACGCCCGATACTTGCGCTTTTGTTGCTGTCGCCGGTGCGGTATTTTCTTCACCCAAAATGCCTTTTATAGAGACCGTCATTTCAGCGACACTGTCTACATCAATATCGGAACCATCACGAATCGCATTAAGCATATTGCGCAGCACATCAACACTGCCTAATAGTGTTTCAACCACCAGCTCAGTAACCTGGCGCTCGCCGTTACGCATTTGGTCGAGCAAAGTTTCCATATCATGGGTGAATTCTGCGACCGCCATAAACCCAAATGTGCCACTACCGCCCTTAATAGAATGAGCCGAACGAAAAATGGTATTAATATTTTCTAAGTCAACTTCACCCTGCTCCAACTCTAACAGGCCGGATTCCATAATATCTAAACCTTCAAAGCTTTCTTCAAAAAAGGTTTCGTGAAACTGCTCCAGATCAATTGACATTTTTCGCTCCAGCGCGGGTTAATTAACCCAGTACTTTTTTAATCGTATTAAGTAACTGGTCCGGATTAAATGGCTTCACAATCCAGCCAGTTGCACCTGCCGCTTTGCCCTGGGCCTTTTTATCCCCAGCTGATTCAGTAGTGAGCATCAACATTGGCGTAAACTTATAATTGGCTTCAGCGCGTAAATTTTTTATAAAAGTAATTCCATCCATTACCGGCATATTGACGTCGGTAATAATCAAATCAAATTGCTGCGACTTTGCTTTGGTCAGTGCTTCCTGACCATCAGCTGCTTCTGTAACCTGATAACCTGCACCCTTAAGTGTAAAAGACACCATTTGTCTCATAGATGCGGAATCATCAACTGCTAATATTGCTGCCATCTTTCATCCCCTTAAAATTAGATTACACAAGCAGGTGCACTTTGCATTAAAGGTAGGTGTTCCTGATCACGTATCCCGTAGCTAATGTATAGCTCATATATTATTTTTTACCCAATTTAAATATCATTAATTTTATTAATAAGTCTTATCGATAGTATTTTTAAACCCAAAATTCCTATAAATTAAATATTTTCTCAGATGTGTATGTATATCGACAGATTTAGAAAAGAATTTATATGTGATATTTAACACCCTGAAAAACACATCTAATTTAACTAAGCTAATATTTAATAACATAATTAATTGACGATTAACTTGCAAACAATTTTATAACGTCTATGCTCTGGCATAAGGTATTGAATATTTAAACAACCCCATTTATCGACACTGTAACCCGAGCTAAAACATGAATGGATTCAAAAACATCATAAGACTTTATTATCGCAATATACTCATAACATCACCTGATAAAGGCATCTCAATTAATTCAAAAAACACCATATTCAATAATACTTTTGGCAATTTTAATTCCTTTAAAAAAATAACTGTTTAGCGCTTAGTGTTATTCATTAATATTTATAGAGTTTGACAAAATAATGGGTCAGTTTAAATATCAAATTATCATAATAATATTAGCCTTACTTAGCGCTTTAATCTATAGCATCTACTCCCAAAGCGCATTGGTCTATGGCGGCTTTGGCTTGATTATTATATTGACGATTATCCCCATATTGATATCCAAAAGTAAAAACGATTTAGCGAATACAGCTGACCCGCTGCATATCGAAACCATGCAACAGCTCAATAATTTATTTACTAAATTACACCAAACGAGTAAACATCAATTAAATATTTTGCAAGATGAAAATATGCAAATTCAAAGCTTACTGCATAATGCCATCAGCGGCTTAGTCGCAAGCTTTCAAGGTTTGGAACGGGAATCAACTCAACAAAAAACGATGGTATTTGATTTAGTCGATGACACCTCTAATGAATCAGATGACCATCACACCATAAAAGGCATCGCAAATGATGCCGCTAGCTCTTTGAAAGAAATAGTGGATAATATTACTCAAATAAGTTCGCAAAGTATGGCCTTAGTGAAATCATTAACACTTATAAAAAATGATTATGAACAGGTCTTGAAATTACTTGATGAAATGGATTCCATTAGTTCACAGACTAATTTACTCGCACTTAACGCCGCAATAGAAGCGGCTCGTGCTGGTGAACAAGGCCGCGGATTTGCGGTTGTTGCTGATGAAGTTAGGTCATTATCACAACGCAGCAAAAGTTTTAGCGACCAAATAAGAGAACAATTCAGTAACACCATTAACACCATCGACACAGCAAATACGCAGGTAGGAAAAATGGCATCAACGGATATGGATATGACCATGTCAAATAAAAATCATCTCGATGATATGATGCATGAAATCGAATCTAAGAATGAAGAAACCGCAACTCAACTTTCTGCAATTTCAAACGTCTCAGAATTACTCAATAAACACGTTGGGCATGCAGTACAATCATTACAGTTTGAAGACATGATTACACAGTTAACCGATCATATTGATAAACGCCTGCAAACATTAATCACACTTGGCAGCGCTAACGAGGAAATTGCAGCTACTCTGGATAATGAATCCGACTTAAAATCAGTTAGCCTTGAAATTATAAGCACATTAGAGAATACACTTTCAAAAGCCGAAACAGAATTAAATCAAAATCAAACTCAAGACAATCCAATTCATCAAAAATCAATGGATGATGGTGGAAATATCGAACTATTTTAATGCAATTCGATTCAGCTTGTTATGAACACTAAAATTTTTTTGAGGGAATAGCCATGAAAAATATACTCGTTGTAGATGATGACGCTTCTATACTGGTTTTTATAAAAGAAGCACTTAGCAAAACCCATCAAGTATTTACATCGGAGACGGTTGCAGAGGCCGAAACGATTTCACAAGACAATTCGATTGATTTATTAATTGCTGATTTAGTGATACCTGAAAAAAATGGAATAGATATGATTATGGATTTTAAAAAAAATCAACCCGATATAAAAATTTTAGCTATATCCGGTGGCGGAGGCATTACCGGACGCTTTGACTACCTACCCATCGCTCAACTAATAGGTGCAGAAGACACATTAAAAAAACCTTTCTCGATGGCTGAGCTTCGAAATAAGGTTGATAAAATTTTTCAACCCTGCCATTAAAACAAAAGGCCATGCCTCTTCAAAATAAAATAGACCCCTGGCTCTTAGAACAAACCCTTAATTGCTTAAACACCTGCATATTCGACGAAAAACTTTCTATTTATTATGTTAATGAGAACTTTTGCTCACTTATTGGATTTAATAAAGAGCAGCTTGACGGAAAAAAACTTTCACAACTCAGTCACCACCATCAAAACAAGTCTAATCATGCCTTTATGTTAGGCACTATAAAAAAAGGCGACACATGGAAAGGCGAACTCACACTTCACCATAAAAACAATTACGCTATTTATTTAGACGCTACAATAAAACCCGTTAAAAAAGATTCAAATTCCATACACTATATTGCCTCTTTTATAGACATTCAAAATCGCAAACAACTCATCGACAATTTAAAACAACGCGCTCACCAACAAGGATTAATTGCGATATTAGGACAAATTTCATTACATGACATTCCTATAAATGACCTTTTGGAACAGGCATTGTCTGTTGTTTGTGGGTCTTTTGAAATTGATTCCGGTGCAATTTTAGATATATCGGTAAATGGCGAAAAAGCATTAATTAGAACATCTTATAACTCGCCGGATTTACAAGCCGGCGTAACCATATTAGACATAGAAAAAAATAGTTTATTGCAACAAACATTACAAACTGAACAACCCATTGTATGTGAATCGTTAAACAATGAAACCACATTTATCGTGCCTGAAATTTTTTTACAAGCAGGCTATCACTTTGCTGCATTTTCTGTGATTGGTGATATTAAATATCCTTTTGGAATATTTTCACTTCTATCCACTACATCTAGAAAATTCAATATTGATGAGACCCATTTTTTTCAATCCGTGTGTAATATTTTAGCTGAAGCCATTAATAGAAAAAATATGGAAACGGCGCTTCGCCATGAGCAGCAGTTATCGAAAAAATATCTCGATGTGGCTGAGGTTATTTTCATTGTGATCGACAGACAAGAAAAAATACTACTGGCAAATAGACATGCTGCTGCAGTATTAGGCTATTCACAATCAGAACTATCAGGTATGTGCTTTTTTGAATCATTCACATCCCCTAAAGAAAAAGACCATGCTAGAAATCATTTTTATAAACTATTAAATGATGAGAAAAATAACAAACAGAATATCAACCACTACAAAGATGCGTCGCCGATTATCAACAAACAAAATGAAACTCGCTATATTAAATGGAAAAATTCTGCATTGCATGACCAAAAAGGTAGCGTAAATTCTGTTTTATATGCTGGAGAAGATGTTACCGATTTATTAGAATATGAACGTGAACAAAAAAATCTTGAAAAACAATTAAGCCAGGCACAAAAAATGGAAGCCGTTGGTATGCTGGCTGGAGGTATCGCACATGACTTTAACAACATACTGGCCAGCATTCTTGGGTTTTCAGATTTAGCACTTGAAGTCATTAGTAAAGACGATATAAAACTCCATAAATACTTAACTAAAATTCGAACATCCGGGATTAAAGCCCGAGATATTATTGCGCAAATTCAAAGCATAAATTTACAAGACGAATCACAAAACAAAGCCATTCTTTTACCATCTTTATTAAAAGGCACCCTGCAAATGCTTCGCTCTGCCCTGCCCTCTTCAATAGAGATGAAACTGGACATCAAAAACCGTATACCCGCCGCTTACATGAATCCGTCAAAATTTAATCAAATTGTTATGCATTTATTAACTAATGCCCGAAACGCACTCAAAGGTAAAGGAAAAATATTTATTGATTTATCTTTAATGGAAATTGACGAAAAAACCTGCTCTGCTTGCCAGAAAAATATCAATAATAAATATGTAGTGTTTTGCATTCGAGACAATGGCCCCGGATTTAATTCTACCAGTACAAGTGAATTATTTATGCCATCAAAATCCAGCGGCTTATCGGGTCTATCGTTGGTTAGCAAATTAGTGCATGAAAGTAACGGGCATATTATTATTTCAAAACAGGCATCAACTGATTCGCCCGGCACTGATGAAACCTGCGTGCAACTTCTTTTTGAAATACAACAAAGTCATCTTTCTGAAAACAGAAGCCAAAATATAAGTAATTTAGATTTAAATAAAATTAATAACAAACATTTAATGATTGTAGATGATGAAAATAGTGTAGCCACTTATATGGGTGAATTATTTAAAGGTGCCGGTTTTAAAGTTAGCGTTTATGGCGATTCGGTAGAGGCATTAAATGCCTTTAAAAAACAACCGCATGATTATGATTTGATCGTAACCGACCAAACTATGCCAGCATTAACCGGAGATTTATTAGCGGCTAGCATGTTAAAATTAAAACCCGATTTACCCGTTATTATATGCTCGGGTCATAGCGACTTATTACAAAAAAATACCGCAGAAGAATTAAACGTTAGTGCACTATTAAAAAAGCCAATTGATTCCGCAGAGTTACTGCACATCGTTGTCAGTTTACTTTCTAAAGCTTCCACATAACTTATAAATCACTTACATCGATTTTATTAAAAAATAAAATATATTTTTATGCAAAAACACTTACACCCGAATTTGTCGCTATCGATATCACTTGCTCAGCCGCACTATTTTCCCGTTCTGCGTTAACTAAAATTTTAGATGAATCGTCCCCTTCACTTTGCTGTTTTTCTGAGTTAGCCTCACGCTGCTCAGATTGTGTTGACACATCTGCATCCGCTAAATTTAACCCTTGCTGCTCTAACATTTCTTTTAGTCTGGGCAATGCCGCATCCAATGCATCACGCACCTGTACATGCTGGGTTACAAAATTAATATTTGCCTGATCATCTTTAATCGCCAGTTTAATTTCCATTGGCCCAAGGTGTGCGGGATTTAATTTTATTTGCGCCTGCTGAACGCCAGCATTTACCATATACGCAACCTGCTGCGTCATTTGCTGTGACCAGTTCGGATTGGATATACTTGCCGAAATTGACGCATTTAAAGTGTTTAAAGGTGAATTGGTTAAAGGCACGGGCTGGCTTGGCGTAGCCGCTGTATCTGATATTAAACTAGCCGACATTGCCGTAGCTGATAATTTTTGTGCGCTGGATAAACTTGCCGAAACAGCCGTTGTAATTGGCACCTGTTGTAATTTCGCAGCCTGTGAAATGACATCGGTGGTTGACAATTCATTCGTCATTTTTGTAAATTTCACATCCTGCATTGTGGACTTTTCTAATAAAGTTGCACTCAAAGCAGGCACTATATTTTGTGGCTTCTGCTGAACCGATTCTGACGTCACGGCTCGCACGTCCTGAGCAGTTAATGGCTGCAACTTATTAATGTTTTTATTCGTATTCTGCATCAACACATCAACTTCCACAGCCTTTGCTTGCACATCGCTAATAGCCGGTGCAGAACCTGTGTTCGTTCCAACGCTCCCACTTAACGCCCATTTTTGCAGCGTAATACGCTCTGCCAACGGCTCGGTTAGCGGCAAACCCTTGCCCGTGTCAATTACCGCCGCGGCAACTTTTGAATCACCCCATTCAGCTGCCGGTAATTCATTCATCAGCGCACTCGCGTCAAGTGCAGGGCCATCAATAGCACTTTCTATAGTATCTTCGCCAATTTCATCGACAACAGCTATGGTCGGCTCTGTATCTTTCACAAGCGCATTATCTTCAAGCGACTGATTAGTTGTATCCTCTTGATTTGACGAGTCTTTTTTCACGTTCATTTGTGAATTTAGCTGCTCAGCCTGTTCGCTTAACTGTTCTTTAAAGGGCTTTTCATCTGCGTCAGAAGGTGTATTTGAGGGCTTTTCACGCGCCTGAATATCAATTCTTTTCTGAGTGCTATCCGCAGTTTTTATATCAATTTTTTGCAGTAATTCCATGGTCCACCTATACAGGTAAAAGTGTATTACCTAAATAAGTGCAATTGACGGGCCAATTTATTTTGATAGAGACCTTTGCACGATAAATAAAAAGGTTTTAATCTGGTCGTTTAATCCGACTGGCAAACTCATCCTGCTCTTTTTGTTCGATGCGTGCTTCGATTTTTGCTTCCTGCATTTGGTATTTTACAATCACCGCATCCAGCGCTTTACTGCGCGAACGTGTTTTCAGCCAATTGAGTTTTTGTTGCTCGCAGATTTGTTTTTTTTGTAAAATATTCATACGAGCCTGTTCGATACTTTGATTCAATTTATTTAAAAAAGCCTGATAATCTTTTAACTGTATAGCGTTTAAATGATGGTTTTTTCGCCCACGATTATATTCACTGCGATATTCTATTAACTGTTCTAATTGCAATTGCGCATCCACCACTGATTTTTGTGCTGCCACAAAGATTTGCACCGCTTGCTGTTGCAATTGGTCGGCGTGTTTAGCAATGGGTTGAATTCGTTTGGAGCGCATAAACTATACTCAAAAAAAACTATTCTAATAGGGAGCATCAAACATCAATTTTTTCAGGCTCCGCCAACAGTTCATTTAACCTCTGCTGGCTCTGCGCAAATGAAACTGCTTCATTCATGCCCTGGCGCATAAATTGCTGAATGCGCGGTTGCATCGCAATCGCCCGATCAATTTCCACGTTAGTGCCGGCTTGATAGGCACCTACATTTATTAAATCTTTATTCTGCTCGTACACGGAGTATAGTTGTTTTACCTGCTGACTGGATTGTTGCTGCGCGTCACTGGTCACCATTGGCATCACCCGGCTCACTGACGACTCTAAATCAATAGCCGGATATTGCCCCATGTCGGCGAGTTGCCGCGACAATACTATATGACCATCTAAAATACCCCGTGCCGCATCCGCAATTGGATCATTATTATCATCGCCTTCGGTTAGCACCGTATAAAATGCGGTGATCGAACCCTGCCCTGCCTGACCATTTCCGGCGCGTTCAACTAACTGTGGAATTCTCGCAAACACTGATGGCGGATAACCTTTGGTTGCCGGCGGCTCTGAAATAGATAAACCAATTTCGCGCTGCGCCTGTGCAAAGCGCGATAACGAATCCATTAACAATAAAACTTTTTTACCCTTGTCGCGAAAATATTCTGCCACACTGGTGGCCAACATTGCACCGTGAATTCTCACTAACGGAGATGAGTCTGCCGGGGCTGCAACAACACAGGCGCGTTTAATTCCATCGACACCTAAAATATCCTGCACAAATTCTTTTACTTCACGGCCCCGCTCACCAATCAGCCCTACTACAATGACATCGGCTTCGGTGTATTTTGTCATCATGCCGAGCAAAATACTTTTGCCCACGCCAGTGCCGGCAAACAAACCCATGCGTTGGCCGCGCCCTACTGTAAGCAAAGAATTAATTGCGCACACACCAACATCTAATGGCTGCTTAATAGGATCGCGCATTAACGGATTAATGGCTTTACCGGCGAGCGGCATATTCGCGCCATTATCTGAACTATGTTTTATTGGACCTTTGCCATCTAATGGCCTGCCTCGACCATCAATCACGCGCCCTAAAAAACCATCTGAAATTTCTATTGAACTGGAATGTCCAACTGGAATGACTTTCGCATTGGGAATTAAGCCGCGGCTTTCACCCATCGCCATTAAATAGGTTTTATCTCCCGAAAAACCCACCACTTCTGCTTCAATGCAATGGTTACCCGGTGCAATAATATTACAACTCGTGCCCACCGCCGCTTCGCAACCCACCGCTTCTAACGTTAAACCTACCATTCGAATTAACCGACCTTCAACTACTGGTTCCGGCGCACTTATGCGCTGTTGCTTTTTTGCCAGATCATTTATCCAGCGCTGAAAATATTCACTCTGTTGTAGCATTATTTTCTTCGCCGTTTTCATGGTGCAAATTAAGTTGATCGACTAACTGTTGTAAGCGAGTTTCAATCGTTGCATCAATATGCGATGCAGCAGATTCAATCACACATCCACCCGGGCTAATTTTATTGTCGGCTACACAAACCCAACTTTGCTCATCCGTATCTATCTCAGCCTGATTCAATAAAGCAATATCATCGGGATTTAAATGCACTTGAATGTCACGCGATTTAACCGGCAAATACTCCAAAGATTCATGCACTAAACTCTGTATATGTTGTGCATCTAATTTACTTTCTTTTTGTAATAATTGTTGTGCTAATAAAATAGATAACTCAGTTAGTTGCTGCTCAACCTGTTTATCTAATTCGTTTAAAGGGTGCTTTAAAAAATTAAATACTTTTTGCAGCTGATTGGCTTTATTGGTCATCTCTTGCAAGCCCTGTTTTAGACCTTCAGCATGGCCGGCTTGCACCGCTTCGTCATAAGCTTGTTTTTGTAGCGCTTCAATCTCTTCTACGGTTTGCGGGCGAATGGCTTCGTCCTGCATACCGACGATATTGCCCGTTAGCTCGGGCGGCACATAGTGCTGGATATCACTTTCTGAAACTTTTAATCGTTTTGACATAAATTATTTTTTATTCAACAAAAGTCACTGCTAAACCATTTCCTCACCACCACCACCGCCCAGCACAATATCGCCTTCTTCGGCAAGTCGACGTGCGGTCGCAATAATTTCTTTTTGTGCTGCTTCCACATCACTTAAGCGCACTGGGCCGCGTGCTTCCATATCTTCACGCAGCATTTCCGATGCACGCTTCGACATGTTTTTAAGGATTTTCTCTTTCAAGCCTTCATCTGCGCCTTTCAGTGCAAGGGTTAAACTGTCTGTCGAAACTTCTCTAAGCAAAGCCTGAATTCCACGATCATCAACATCATTTAAATTATCAAATACAAACATGAGCTCGGAAATACCATCCTGCATCTCCTGATCGTGCTCGCCGATGGAGTCCATTATCGCGGTTTCAATAGATGATTCCATAAAGTTCAAAATATTAGCGGCGGTTTTAAAACCACCCATACTATTTTGACTAACATTTTGATCACCGGAGAATTGTTTTTCCATTATTTTATCTAACTCTTGCAAGGCTTTTGGGGGAATACCTTCAAGCGCCGCCACCCGCATTAAAATATCAGGACGCGCGCGTTCGGGTAACATTTTTAAAACTTCAGCTGACTGATCAGGCTCAAGATAAGATAAAACAATAGAAATAATTTGTGGATGTTCTAAGCGAATCACTTCTGCAACCGAGCGTGCATCCATCCATTTTAACGACTCTAAACCTTTATTGCCGCTGCCGAGTAAAATGCGATCGATCATATTGTTAGCTTTATCTTGCCCTAAAGCATTTACCATCATATCGCGAATATAATCTTCCTGGCCTATACCCACTGAAGTCTGGTTACTGACCTCTGCAATAAACTCATCCATTACGCTGCCCATAGTTGCTTTATTGACATTTTCCATAGAGGCCATTGCGGCACCCAAACTTTGCACTTCTTTCGGGTTTAAATGTTTTAACACTTCCGCTGCATTATCTGAGCCCATTGCCATTAATAAAACGGCCGCTCGCTGTACACCGGTTAATGTTGCTGAATTTTCTTCTGTCATATTCTATTCACGATTTTATGATTCGTTACCAACCCAGTCTTTTACCACATTGGCGACTTTTTTAGGGTCTTGCTGAGCCATCGATTTTGCAAATTCTATTTTCTGATCTGAATCTGTGGGTAAAGGTATTGCGCCTTCCTGATGTTCAAGCTGCGCCACACCGTCTGCCGAAACCGGGTTGCCTTCTGCATCTACTGCTCCTCCCTCACCACCTTCTCCACCTTCGGTATTTGCCAGAACCGGTGTTGGTGGAACATAGGTAGTTAAACCTTTAATCGATGGTTTTAAAATGGTAAAGATAACGATAAGTATAAGTATAAACGGCCAAATCCATTTTAGTGCAAACTGCACCCACTTATTGTCCATTAAAGATGGCTCGGGTAAATCTTCGACAGCTTCCAATGGCGTGAATGATGCATTGATTACATTCACTAAATCACCGCGTTGCTGGTCATAGCCAATGGTTTGTTGCACCAGTGTTGTAATACGTTTTATTTCATCTTCGGTGAGTGGCGTTCGCGTGGTTTCACCATCTTCAACTTCCACTTTATCATCTACTAAAACCGCAACCGTTAAGCGTTGAATAATATTGGTATTTTGTCGAGAGTGGCGAATGGTACGATCAACTTCATAATTTTTCACACTATTCTGATTAGAGTTTAACGGCTTAGCTGTAACACCACCTTCGCCCACACCCCCCGCACCTTCTACTAATTGCCCGCCCTCTGGCGGCTGATTTGCCAGTGCACCCGGCACACCGCCATCCACACTATTAAATTTTTCAGAGCGTGAAGACTGTTCACTGCGTAAAGTTTGATTAGCATTATTATATAATTCTTCAGTGCTTTCCTGCTGGGTGAAATCAATTTTTGCATTCACCGTTGCACGTACTTTTCCAACGCCCATTATGGGCTCTAACAAATGTTCGATGCGACGCTCAAAATCTTGCTCAACCTGTCTGGAATAATCATATTGGCGAGCTGTCATAGCCGCATTTTTATTAATATCACCCGACGATAATAGATGCCCATTTTGATCTACCACCGTCACATTTTGCGCCGATAAATTTGAAATACCCGAAGCCACTAAATGAACAATTGCATTCACCTGCCCCTGCTCAATTGCACGGCCACCATATAAACTTAATGCCACCGATGCGCTGGGTTTTTGCTGCTTGCGTACAAACACCGACTGTTTTGGAATGGCTAAATGCACCCGCGCAGATTTCACATTTCGCATGGTGCCAATGGTACGTGCCAACTCGGTTTCCATCGCGTGATGATAACGCGCACTTTCAACAAATTGTGACGTGCCAAAACTTTGCTCCTGCTGCAACATTTCAACACCAATCGCCGTACCTTTTGGCAAACCCTGCGCGGCTAAATTTAAACGCGCTTCATGTACTCGTCCCGACTCAACCATCACCGAACCGGAGGCCGCATTCAACTCATACGCAATACCTGCCGACTGTAATGCGGCCACCACTTCGGCAGCATCGCCTGGCTCAAGGCCAGTATACAAAGAAGATAAACTTGGGTTCGTGCCCCAGGTATAAATACCAATACTCACTAACACGGTTACCACTATGCCCAAAATTGCCCCGATAAATCTAGGCACCGGAATCATCATTGTTGTTGGGGGTGTAACTGCTTGTTCTGCCATTATTAAACCTTAAAAAGAGTTTTAAAAATATTATATTTTTATACTGACATATTCATTATTTCTTTATATGCCGTCAGCAATTTATTTCGCACACTGGTCATCGCCTGAAATGACACGCTGGCTTTTTCCATATTAATCATCAGCTCTGCCATACTGATATTTGAATCACCCTTCTCAAATGACTTTGCCATACCACCAGCCTTTGTTACATTATCATTTACCTGGTTAATTGAATTTGATAATACTTCTGAAAAATCAGTTTTTTGTATCGCATTGGCTTCATTAACTGAAAGCCCATTATTGCCTAACTGCGCCTTATCTATTTGCATATCAGTTTGAGCTTTTGCCTGTGCCTCTAACACTCGCATTTGCGCCAACACCTGATTGATATTCATATTGCTCATCGTCATTCCTCAATATAAAAATTTAAACTGCAATACCACAATCACGCATTCTGGCTAATTTATAGCGCAGGGTTCGCGGACTAATTCCTAAACGTTCAGCGGCATATTTTCGACTACCATTGCCGGCTTTTAAAGCTTCAAGAATTAATTGCTGCTCGCGATCTTTTAAACCATTTACCAATTCAGAATCGAGTGAAACGCTGGGTTTAATCTGTGCGCTACTCAAATCATAATCATCTATTTCAAGATGAATATCGACAGCATTTACTTCATTTCCAGTTTTAAAAACCAAAGCTCTTTGCATCACATTATCCAATTCACGAACATTTCCCTTCCATGAATAATTTAGTAATTTTTGTTGCGCTTCCGAGCTTAAAGTTAATTTTTCAGATTCATGCACAATATGCTTATTTAATAATTTATTTGCGATAGGAATAATATCTGCAACTCGCTCACGCAGTGGTGGAATTTGCACTGGAAATACACTTAACCGATAAAATAAATCTTCTCTAAAGCGTCCATTTTCAACCTCTTCTTTTAAGTTGCGATTGGTTGTTGCCAGCACTCTTACATTAAGCTTAATAATTTTACTGCCACCTAAACGCTCAACTTCTTTTTCCTGCAATACTCGCAATAATTTTGCCTGTAATGACGCATCCATTTCAGAAATTTCATCCAAAAGCAATGTGCCATCTTGTGCTGTCTCAAACTTACCCGCAGTGGCTTGAACTGCCCCCGTAAATGCACCTTTTTCATAACCAAATAAAACTGCCTCCAGCATATTTTCGGGAATAGCTGCACAGTTTATCGCAACAAAATTTTGATTAGCGCGCTGCGATTGATTATGAATAAATTGTGCAAATACCTCTTTACCCACACCGCTTTCGCCACACAACAAAACCGTTGCATCACTCTGCGCCACCTTACTTGCCAATAATTTTAACGACTGCATTTTTTCATCTTCAGCGAGCAACTCCATTTCCTGCTTTACATAAACTTGATGGCTAATAAACTTTTTAATTACCTGTTGCAGAGCTTCCGCTTCAAATGGTTTCACCAAATAATCCACCGCACCAAGGCGCATAAAATCGACAGCTTTTTCAATACTGGCATACGCAGTCATCACCACCACCGGCAAGTCTGAATACTTTTCTTTAATTTTCTTTAATAATTCAACACCGTCCATAGGCTGCATTTGCACATCACTTATCACTAACTTAAATTTATATTCAGCCAATCTAACCAGTGCGGCCTGGCCATGCTCTGCACAGGCCACCGAATAACCCGCCATTTCACAGGTATCACAAATAGCTTCACGCAACTGCTCATCATCTTCAACAATTAAAACATCAATACATTGTTGTTTATTTTGACTCATGTAATTCTCCAGTATCTTGGCGTTAATCTTTTAATTAAATAATATTATCAGGATTAAATTTTGATTTTTTACCGCTAGCTAAAAATTGCTCGCTCCTATTTAAGGGTAAGCAAATAAAAAAACGGCAACCTTTTTGAAGTTGTGAACGTACTAACAAATCGCCATGATGGGCTTGCACTATAGACTGAGCGACCGCCAAACCTAATCCCGTGCCACCCTCGCGTTGCGTAAAAAATGGTTGAAATATTCTAGCTTGCTCATCAACACTTAAACCCGGCCCATTATCTTTCACTGCCAGTATTAAGTAATCTGTTTGTTGATAAACTTCCAGCTCAATTTTACAATTTTCATCACACACTTGAATTGCATTTTCAACCAGATTAATTAACACACTAACCAAAGCATCTAAACTACCGGTCAGTTGAACATCGTCCAACTGGCTTATAATTTTAAGCTGTGCATGACTCTCTCTCAAATTAGTTTCAATGCGCGTATTAAATGTCACCAATAAATCGTTAAGCTGAAATTGTTGCTCCGAAAATTCACCGCCTTTTGCATACATCAACATATCGTTAATGAGCTTTTCCAAATAACGCATGCAAGTACGAATTTTTTCTACGGCTTTTTTTTCTCTCGAATTATTCTCCGTAAACTGATTGAGTTGCGACGCATATAAAACCGCAGATGCTAACGGGGTTCTTAATTGATGCGCTAGCCCCGCTGCCATTTGACCCATAGCCGCTAAACGCTCCTGGCGGTCAGCTAAGCCTTCTAACATTCGCTGCTCGGTAATATCATCCAGTAAAATAATCTCTCCACTTTTACTATTAGTATTTTCAGATGATTCTAATGGTTGTTTTTTTAAACTTAAAATTCGCCCCGAGTTTAAATATAAATCCTGTTCGGTGTGGCGTGAAACTTGTTGCGCGTAAACTCGCTGCCATTGTTTTCCAATAAGTGCTTGCTCTAAAAATAATTCTGCTGCGGGGTTCGCGGTATTAATCACACCCTGTTCATCAACTAGCAACACACCCGCAGGCAAGGCATTTAATAATGTCTCTAGGTGATGTGCTAATTTTTCTTTTTCCGCTAATTGCCGTAAGCGCTCATTTTGTGCCGATGCAAGTTGTTTGGTTAACTCAGCCGCACGTGTATCAAGCTCCTGATATGACTGCTGTAACTGATCGGATAAGCGCCCAAACTGCTCGAACGCCGCTACCAATTGCGCGGGGTCCTGCATCATTTGCTGCGATACATTGGGTGCACTTTCCGGTAATGCGTCTTCTGTGGTTTGTAATGTTGCTGATGTCTGCATGTCGTTTTTACGTCACTTTAGTTCGACTTAACAGTAGTGGAGCATTTAATGTGCCAGATTTATTTTTTGTTATTTTTCATAGCGTTAAAAAACAAACGGCAAATTGAAGTCAATTATTCGGCTGAGTGGCAATAGCTTGCCGACTATTGAGAGTATGCAGAAATTAGCTTTAGCGTTCCTGCATTGTTTAATGGGAGGCTAGGCTTTTATATTATATTTTTTTAATTTTTCGACTAATGTGGTACGGCGCATTTTTAGAAATTTTGCGGCATGTGCAACCACCCCCGCATTTTTTTCGAGCGCTTGTTTTATTAGCTGCACTTCTAAATTCGCCAAGTGCTCTTTTAAATCTAAACCGTCATCTTCCAGTGTGGCATTATCTGGTGTTATTGCAACACCTGCAAAACCATCGGATATTTTTTGAGGCAAATCTGTGGGTAATTTTTTTAATAAACTTTTTTCAATATCATCATTCTCATCTAAATCTGCAAACATTAATGCCGGGTTGAATGGCGGTTTAGATTTAAAGGTTTCTGTTTCGGTTTTAAAAACCGATGCCGGTTGGTACTTCGGCGGCAAGTGCTGAGCGTCTACAACACTGTCGGGATATAAAATAGACAAACGCTCAACCAAATTGGAAAGCTCCCGCACATTGCCCGGCCAGGAATACTGGCTTAGTAATTCAGTTGCTTCTGCTGTTAACCTTACGGTTCCACGGTTGTCGGCTTCCAATTTATCAATTTGATCTTGTAATAAAAACGGTACGTCCTCTAAACGTTCACGCAGCGAAGGCAACTCAATGGGAAACACATTTAGGCGATAAAATAAATCTTCGCGAAAGCTACCGCCTTTAATATTGGCTTCCAGGTTACGATGGGTCGCCGCTAAAATTCGCACATTGGCCTGTATACTTTTATTGCTGCCGACCCGCTCAAAGGTGCGCTCTTGCAACACCCGTAACAGTTTCACCTGCATCGGCAAACTCATGTCGCCAATTTCATCGAGAAACAGTGTGCCTTTTTCTGCTAGTTCAAAGCGCCCCTGGCGAGAACTAATCGCACCGGTAAAAGCGCCTTTTTCGTGACCAAATAATTCGCTTTCTAAAAGCTCAGCCGGAATTGCGCCACAGTTCACCGGCACAAAACCGGCTTTGCAACGATTCGACAAAGCGTGAATATTGCGCGCCACCACTTCTTTACCGGTGCCCGATTCCCCTAAAATTAAAACACTGGCATCGGTTTTAGCCACCTGCTCAATCATGGTTCGCACATATTGAATAGCAGCGCTGCTGCCGCCCAGTTTTGGGATGCGCCCGATCAGCTGTTTAACTGATTGACCCGCATCCGGATCAGCATCGGCAGGTATATTACTGGCCACTTTTTCCAGTGCCTGCGACACTGCTTCGTATTTAAGCGGCATCTCCAAATACGTGTTTACCATTTCAAACTGTGACTGGTATTTCTCTAAATGCATTTGGTGCTGATTAAATAAAATAACTGACAAGCCCACTTGCTGAATTTTTTGCAACGCCTCAATACGCGATGTTTCACCCTGGAATTCGCCCAGCAGCACACATTTAAAATCACCACTATTGAGCGCGCCGGTAAGTGCATCCAGATCATTGACATAAAACGCATCAAGACCAATAAAGCCCATCAGGCTCTTGATTTCATTAAATATCTGGATATCGTCCTCGACAAGAAGAATGCTGGATTGCACTGAGGAGACTAGGGGGGCTGACATAGATGACCTGCTTTTATTATGTGTATCTATGAGTAAAGCAGAGATTATTTAAATGTCAAAAAATTGTCGTTTTAAAATTTCCGATAATTCAGATATTTATATCGTATTATTAAGATTTAATACTACACATCCCCATAAGCCTTAATGGCTTGTCGGCCGGTTGCGATTTTTTTTAGATTTGTCGACATATTTTTTTGCTGGCTGATGCTGTGTTGCTTCAGCAATTCGTCACTTTTCATTATTTGACGAATCCCGGCTTCGACCTGTTTTATTTCAGTGTTCAAAATTTGCGACGAAAAAAAGCTTTCCAGCTCAGTAAAACGTTGCGATTCCATCTCTGTCATCGCCTGCCAGTTTTCCTCTGCTAACAACTGATGCAATTGCTCAGTCATCTGCAGAATATTTTGCCACTGTAGTTGTCGGGGTGTTTCCATTTTAAATACTTATTGATTAATTTTTATGCGGTGTTTGTTTGCGAATATCCTGCGGAATACTTTCCCAGCCCGAGCGAATTTCATTCATTAGCGAAATCACTTCTTCAATATTTTCTAATTTATTTTCCACATTAGCTACTAGCAATTGGCGTTGCATATATTCGTAAAGTGATTCTAAATTCTGCGCAATTTCTCCGCCTTTTTTCATATTCAAGGAGCTTCGTAAGCCATCAATAATTGAAATGGCCTTGCTAATATTTTCACCTTTAAGCGCAATATTATTTTGCTGAACGTGCATTTTTGCCGTGTTTAGACGCTGAATAGCACCATCAATCAGCATTTGAATTAAGGTGTGCGGATCGGCATTACCTACCGCAGACTGTACACCCACTTGCTTATACTGATTCATTGCAGCTGAATTTTGCATATTTTCATTCCTGTTGTTGGGCCTGTTTTTGGGCCTATTGGTTAGCTTATCTTTGTCCATCTGTTGTTTATAGCATTAGTGCATGGCTTTTGCCTGACTCGCTATTGGCAACAGAATGTTTATTCACGATATTTCTTTTCTATGTTAATTTTTTCTATGTTAATTTTTTCTGCGTTCATCTCTTTCTGCATTTACTTTCTATTAACTGCCACACCGGGCAGAGAATCGAGTTGTTGTGTTAAAAAATCACTGGTTGCATTAATCTGGCTAATTAAAACATCCAGAGTTGAAAACTGTTTTCGATAACGATCTTCAATTTTTGCCACCCGATCGATTAAATCAATTCTTTCTTGGGCAATATCGCTGATCTGTGCATCAATGCTGTCTGTTTTTGAGGTTAGCTGACCATTGTCGATCTGAAAATTAGTCAGCAATGTATTTAGCTTAGAGGCTAAACCTCGCGAAAAAGTGACCGCCCCACGATTACCCGCGTTGCTGCCGGTTATTTCCAGCACCAAACCAGATGCCGCTGAAGTGCCGGTTAAAAACCGCCCTTCACCCGTTGCTGCAAATCCACCAATGCTACCGCTTACATCGGTACCATCAATTGACGCAGCGGTATTAAGAAATCCCAGCGTAGTATTTTGTGTAGAAACACTAACTGTTGAGCTTGAACCATAAGTATCGGAAGTAACCTGAAACGCACCGGATAAATAAGAAACCGAAACGCCCTTTGAATTACTTTGTAAGCTGTTTGAATTATTAATGCGATTTTCTATTTCCTGTGCCAGTGCATCTAAATCAGTATAAACCGCCTGACTAATAGAAATAGTGCCGGTTGATGTGCCATCAATAACAAACGAAAAAATATCATTACTTGCATCAATTGTAATCGGCCCATTTACTGCCGACGCGGTGTATTGCCCTTGTGTGGCCAGTGCACCAATCGACACATTAAAACGCCCTTCTTGTGTATCCAGACTACTGTTGCTTACCAGCACTTCACTGTCGGATGCATTTCCATTGGCATAAAATAACTGCGCAACCGAATCAAAATCATCACTTAATGCAGTTTTTAATTCACTGCTATTCAGCTCAAGTGAGCCATCACTGTTGGTGGTGATGCCAATCGAGCTAAGGCTATTAAAGCTACCCGCATTATTAACAAAGCCACCTAACTCCCGGCGAATTTGTTGCACGATATTTCTGGCGGTGGTATCACCAAGTAAAATTCCATTTTTTCCACCCTCACCACCGTAAGCGGTAAGTCCACTAAACACTGTCATGAACTCGTTAAACGAGTTTACAAAACTGCCGATGTTTTTTTCGGCTTCACTACCATTACTACTCGTCACATTAACTTGTAATGGATTACCTACATCCGCAGATTTCAAATTAAGCGTGACACCGCCAATAGCACCTGAAATGGTATTTTCTTCTCGAAAAACGGTTAAGCCATTAATGCTTAACTCCGCATCAAATGCCGCCTGCGTTTGCTCGGCATTGGTTGCACTGCTATTAAAGGCTAAAGTAGATAACCCTGTGGTATCAATATTGTCTGCGCCAACGCCGCCCTCATCAACACTAATATTTAAACTATTCGCCAAGCCTTGTTGCTCAGATGAAATTAATAATCGAAAACCCGAGCCATCATCTACTATTGATGCATTCACCCCTATGCCCGCATTATTTATTGCATCTCTAACGCCACCTAATGTGTTGTTTGTGCTATCGATAACAACCGATTCACTAGAGCGTTCCGGGTTGACAGTAAAACTAGTGTAGGTATCATCACCGGCAGCATAAACCGTGGTGCCAAAATTAAAAGTTAAAGTGCCACTGCCAATGACATCGGTTAAATCATTAAATGCAACGGAAGCGAGGGTTTGTGATTGCGCGAGTGATTTAACTTCAACAGAATAATTACCGGGCTTTGCAACGCTGGAAGTAGATGCGCTTAACACATCAGTATTACTAACAGAAACATCACTCTTATTAAATAATGCGGCGGAAGTGAGTTTTCCCAGAGAGGCCTGGAATGTACCGACCGCACTTCTGATTGTGCCAAATGCACTCAGTTCGGCTTGCAGTTTTGCTTCTTTTAAATTTAATCTATTTTCAGTTGGCAAGCGCTCGGCTTCAACAATTTGTTCCAGAATGCCATTTACATCCAGTCCAGAACCAATGCCAGCTACGGTGATTGTTGCCATGAAATACCTCAATGAATTGCGGTGCTTTAAATAAAAATAACCACTACAACTTTTAACTTATTAATTGCAATTTAGCTTATCAAAGCGCTTGGCAGAAAGTAAACTTGTCATCACCGAACGCCTCTATCGGGAATGACAACGCTTGTTTTCGCTTTTATTCACGCCGTTTATACAAAGCACTTTATTAGATTTAAACCTGATAAAGCATGGTGCAATTAAAAGGCCAATTATGCGGATGTTTTAAAAATCATGCCGGATACATCACCCACCTGGTCTTTAATATTACGCGATATCCGCAATATTTCTTCCGATGGCATCTGCCGTACAACCTCTTCCGTTTCTGTATTCACTACTTTAACGATTGTGCGGCCACTGCTGTCATCAACACTGAATAATAAATCGCGTTGAATCTGTTGCATATTGTCATTAATTTGTGCCACAGCTTGCTGTAGTTCTTCGCTACTTATTTCAGATTTTGCTGTTTTGGGCGGTAACGTATTGCCCTCTTTAGCATCCTGAGCAGCAACATTATGCCGCCCCAACGTTGGTGCAGCATTTGAAGATTTAACAACAGACGATGAACTAAAAACATCTTTTGAAATCTGATTTGTCGTGATATCAGTAGACATGTTCTCACCTATTCACAGGGTTTAAAAATTTATTTAATAACCGCCAAAACACGGTGGGGAAAAACTCCCCAACCGCTTTTGCAAAAACTGTTTTAGCCGTTATCACCTCATTGCCTGCTTACTGAAGTAGACTCAATACTAGCTGTGGTAGCTGATTAGCCTGAGCCAACATCGCTACACCCGCCTGTTGCAATACTTGCGCCCGGGTCAGGTTAGCGGTTTCAGCTGCGAAGTCCGTATCCTGAATTCGGCTACGTGCCGCGCTGAAGTTTTCAACTGCGGTGTCGAGGCTGTTAATGGTTGAGGTGAAGCGGTTTTGAATTGCACCCAAATCAGCGCGGATACCATCTATTTGTGCCAGAGCACCATCGGTTACTGAAATAGCCGCATTTGCACCAGCCCGTGTGCTGATATCAATATTATTAACGGTTGATAACGCACTGGCATTAATGTCATTAGCATTACCAGAGAATAAACCGCCAGCCGATTCAGTAACATTAGATGCCACCGTGAATGAACTGCTAGAATTAAACTCGATATTACCACCGACAACGGTTGAATCCAGATCAATTGCTGTACCCGCCTGCAATGTAACCGACGCACCTTCACTACCCGTTACACGCATACTCACCGTGGTGCTGGTGGCCAGATTAGCCGCTGAACTATCAAAGTTGAGAAAATCCAGATCGTCCCCATTTGCCTGTACTAGTTCTATTGAGCCGCCATCAACACTAACTGTTGCACTCACACCGGTTGCACCTGATTTATCATTAATCGCTGTTGCTAAAGCTGATAAGTCAGTAGTCGTAACATTAGCCGATACTGTGGAACCATTCAGTGTTAATGAAACAACACCATCCCTATCCAGGTTACTAATTGTCGCCGTGGTACGTGCAGTTGCAGTAACACCGGTAGTATCAGCCACCTTGTTAATTTGTGAGGCTATTTCGGCTGCTGTGCTATTTGCTGCAATATCAACATTTGCCGCACCTTCACCAGTGATAGCCAGGGTCTGAGCTGCAGCAAAGTTGCCACTGCTGATATCACTCATTGCCGAACCAGCTGTTAAGGTTGCATTAGTGTTAGCCCCAGCATTAATAATGCTTCCGGCCCCCACAGCAACACTAGACTGAATATTGATACCCGCATCTTCCATTAACAGTGTTAAATTACCAACCTGAACAGCTGCTTCATCACCTGCACCACCTGTTTCAGTTACAGTTTGCCCTGCAAAACTAATAGTATCTGTTTCTACGACAACTGAAGCTACAGTCGCCGCAACTGTACCGCCTTCAGTTAATACAACCGGGCCTGCACCACCCGCAATCAATGTACCAGTATCATTACGATTTACCGTAAACCCACCATCGCCTGTTGTACCACCCGTTACTGACATTGCTGTAATATCCAGTGCGCCTTCACCGGTACGGGTAATTTCTACTCCATTGCCTACGACTGATGCAGACACGCCTGCAGTAGTTAATGCGCCATTACCATTAATTGTTGCTGCAATTGCTGTTGCAATATCTGCCTGTGTATTACCCGCAATATTACCTGAACCTGACAGATCAACTGTTAACGCAGTACCTGCTAGAGTAAAGTTATAACCGGTACCGTTACCCGTTGTATCATCTACAAATGTATTTAATGTCGTTGTCGCATTGTCAGCTACATCAAACGCCTCAATACCAATGTTTGCGCCGCTGGCACTGGTTATAGTACGAGTTGTAGAATTAAACGTAAGGTCAGTATTGCTATTGGCTGTATTGATATTATCAACAGCCGTTTGAATCGCCGCATTGAAATCAGTTGAGTAAGTCGCAGTATCAACTGTAATACTTACGGCTTCAGTCTGCGCGCCATCCCCAGTTACCAGATTAAATGAAACCACGTCATTATTTTGTGCATCCGTTGGTGGGGCCGTTAATGAAAATGATGCACTATTGGCATCAGCCGTAGCCCGCACACCTGAAATATTATTTAACGCGGCTGCCATATCTGCTGCATCGCGATTATTGTTTGCCGCTGAAAAAGTAATATTTGTTGTACCACTTGGGCCGGTTACGGCAATAGTCTGATCGGCTATGAGGGCACCAATTGCTGCTGTGGCTGTCGCCTCTGAATTGGATGTATTAAATGCGGTAGATGAGGTATCCACTGAAAAACCTGAAGTCGCTACCTCAATACCAATAGTTGCATTATCTGTTTCTACACTATTTATACCTATAGTGTTTGCCGTAGCACCGGCAATATTCACATTAATCGTTTGATTAGCTTCGGCACCGACCTGAAAGCTTTGCGCGGTAAACGAACCATCGAGTAGTTTCAGGCCATTGAATGAAGTCGTGTTTGCAATACGATCCAGTTCTGAAACCAGCTGGTTAACCTCTGATTGCAAGCTTAAACGATCCTGTGCAGAGTTGGTTGAATTAGCAGACTGAATCGCCAGCTCACGAACACGCTGCATAATATTGGTAGACTCGGTAAGTGCACCCTCAGCCGTTTGCGCCAGAGAGATACCATCATTCGCATTACGCGATGCCTGCGTTAAACCTCGAATTTGTGAGGTAAACCGATTAGCAATCGCCAGGCCCGCAGCATCGTCTTTCGCGCTGTTAATACGTAAACCCGATGATAGACGTTGTAATGAAGTGGTCAACTCATTCTGAGATCTATTCAGATTACGCTGTGAGTTGATGGATGGAATATTCGTATTAATGACTTGAGCCATGGTTATCTCCTAAGCTTCAGTCGCCTTACCAGGTCGACTAAAGGTCTATTAACTGGTTACAGCGAATTTTGTGTTTAATTCGTTTTCAGAGAGAGTATCGGCGGGTTTGGAAATAGCTTTAGGATTTATTTAGGTTTTTTATGCATATTTTAAAATGCCGTGTAACTTGTTGAATTTTAGCGTTGCTAAGCGGCAAGAGTAAAATAGTCCATATGATTAACAAAATGGGAGACAAACTGCCGCTGTTTGTGCCCTGCGATGTACACTGCGGTGACAGGTAGCGTAGCGATCCGGCTTCGATCCTGAGCTATCCCCACGAATTTTCTTAAAAGCCAAAAACATTTTTAGCGCAAAAATACGCAAATACCATAAACGCCTTTAATCTTTTGATTCGAATACTTGTTTTATGGGAATAGCTCAAGCTCCGAAACCTTGTCGTTATAACAGAACTAAGGGCCTGTCTCCAAAATTTTAAATCAAATCAAACAAACTCAAGCCCTGAACCCGCACAAAGGTTTGCTGCGCTACTTGCAGCGCAGTGGTTTGATATGTGATGCTGGTTATCGCTTCGGCAATATCTAAATCTTCAATTTCTGAGCGCACCGTCTGCAATGAAACGGTTTTAGCTTCATTATCATCGGTTTGGCTTTCAATGGTATTTAGCCGCCCACCGATGCTGGTTTGAATATTAATAATATTATCCATCGCGCGATCGATATTATTTAGGGCATTATCAATTTGCTGGGATAAAAAAGCATTCGACGAGCCACCCGCACCAAAGAAACCCGAGTCACCCACAATTGCGGAAGTGATTGAAGTGGCAGACGCGACGGTATTGCCATTATTATTTAATAACAAAACCCCATCGGCACCCGTATCGGTTAAATTGCTTAAATTTAAATTACTAGAAATTTCACCATTGCCGCCATCGGTTCTAAATTCGATAGCATTGGTGGCGGCATTAATTTCAAAAGTGACGCTTAAATTTGGGGTTAAGCCATTTAAGGTAAAGCTGCCGTCACCATTATCGGTAACACCGGCGGTGACTAGCGCCGCCGCGATATTAGTAGCAGTGGCAGCATCAGTGGCACCGGCTGTGGCGGCAACATTTAAGGTTATACCGTCAAAATCTAAGTCGAAGGTAATCGCATCTCCGTTGGCAAAATTATTAGCTAAATAATCGCCGCCAAAATTGCCGCTAATATCGCCTACTGCGGGGCTTTCTAATTCTCTAACCAGATCACTTAAGGTGGTAAAAACATCCTGGTAACGACTGACATTAACTGTAAACTCATCGCCGGCTACGGGCTCGCCGGTAATTTCGACTTCTATACCATCAAAACTAATTGAGCTGCCATCATTATAGGGTGTGGGCACACCAACAGGCATGCCGGTCGTATTATTAAACACTTCGTAGTTATCCGCATCGACAAAACGAATACTGTAATCATTACTTAAAAAAGCCGTGCGATCGATAACCGAACCGGTGCTAATTTTGCCGGTTCCCGCATTAGTGCGATTAACATCCACTGCAAAATCTTCATTACCCTGACGGATTTTTTGAAACACGTCTGCACCCGAATCGGTAGAAGTGACCTGCCGGTTAGAGCCAATTTGAATGGCCAGCTGCCCCTCATCACCATTGTAGGTGTAATTACCCACGCCATCGGTTGAGAAAGCCTGGGTTTTAGATTGCAACCCGGCAAACACATATTCGCCATTGGCATCGCGGGTGTTGGCGTAATCAAATAATTCGGCCAGGCGTTCTTTTATTTCACTGGCAATGGCTTGCTGGCTTTGCAAATCATTAACGCCGGTATTGGCAGCCTGTATTGATAACTCGCGTACCCGTTGCAAAATATTAGTGGATGAATTGAGCGTGGCTTCTTCTAAATTTAAACGTTGCCTGGCGTAGTTTGCATTTTCATCAAACTGGGTAATTTGGCTGAGCGCTTCTTTTAAATCGGCAACCCGTGATGCCCCGCCAGGATCATCAGAGGGTTTATTGATTCTTTTCCCACTGGATAATTCGCTTTGTGATTGCAGTAGCTGCTCTTGCTTTTGCAAGATACTGCGCACACCCTGTTGTTGGATTAAATTGGTTGATACTCGCATTTTTTTACCTGATTAATAAATTTATTAAGCTTAATCGAGCACTTTGCACGAATGAAAACTTTTAAAAAATAAAGTCTATATGCCATACCTGCGAAGGTAGGTGTTCAGCATCTATTGGTTGTTTAAAGTCACTGGATTCGAGCCTTCGCTGGAATGACAAATTAAAATTTCTATACCGCACTCAATAACGAGCTAAATAATTCCTGCGAGGTTTGTATTACCCGCGCCGCCGCCTGATAAGCTTGCTGAAACCGAATTAAATCAGCGGCTTCTTCGTCTAAATTTACACCCGAGACACTTTCTCTGCGGTCTTTCGCTTGTTGCAAAATACTTTCTTCAACCTGCAAATTAATTTGCACCTGCCGTGTCACCACCCCCACCCCCGACACCAGTGAATTATAAGACTGCTGCAAAGTGGAGTTACCGCCATCCAGTACATTTTGGCGCTGAATATCTGCCATTAATAACATATTGCGATTATCGGCCACGCCATTGCTATTGTTTTGCACACTGACAATATCACCGGCTTGTGGCTCGCCATTTAGTTGCAATTGCCAGCCATTCTGGTTGACCGTAATGCCATTAAAATACACGACGTCATCTTGTAAAACCGTGCCGCTGATCGGGTCAACCACATCAAATGTGCCCGCCGGATTAGTCGGGTCAAAAAAGATATTTACCGCACGGCTTAAGTCGCCATCGAGTGAATCGGTAATGCTTAACTGATTGGCCTCTACCTGCCCAAGATTGCCGATATTGGTTACCGCTCGAATGGGGGCAGCAGCGGCAAAATTATCCGGGTTACTCATTTCAGTTTGAAAGTTAACTGCACCCAATCGCGTGGCTCGAATATAAAATGAGTCACCGGATACGGGCACATCCACTGCAATATCCGCGGGGGTTATTTGCAAACCATCAACATTAAACGGGCCACTGCCGGTGGCGAGCGTTGCGTTGTCGGTTAAGCGTACTACATTAAAATCGATGCCGTTAAAACGCACTTCATAATCGGAGGTGGTTAATGCATTGGCATCAACTATCGAGTAGTTAACCAGCCCCGCACCGGTGTTGTTTAAATTAGGTATGGCGACTGTACTCGGGCCAATAAAAGTTGCGGGGATAGCGTTGGTTACTACGCCGGCTGTCGATTGAGTGCTGCTGGAGCCTAATGATGAAAGCGTTAAAATCGCATCGTCTGCCACCCCGTCCACAAGATTGCTAATGGCTAAATTATTGCCGGTTGAGCTGGGGCCACCACTGCTTTCAAATTTAATATTATCGCCATACAGCGCAAAATTAATATCAACACCGGGGGTGTCTCCCCCTGCCAGTGTATAACTTCCATCCGCATTGGTGGCCACTCCAGGTTGGCCGCCTAAGCTATTTAATAAACCGGCGGCAATATCCTGATTGGTATCATTCAGCAATACGGTATAAGTGGGCGTGACGGTTTGCCCGTCAAACTGCAAATCAAAGCTTACCGTGTCGCCTACCTCAAAACCATTATTGACATAATCACCACCAAACTGCCCCTGTAAACTGCCTACGTTCACACTGCTAAAAACATTGCTACCCAAGTCACCATTTAAATCGTAACCCTGAATATTTTGGGCGTTAATTGATTCGGACACCGCAATGGCGGTGCGCCCTAATTGGTTTTGTGCTGAGCGTAATAAATTAACCCTGAGATCTAATAATCCCCCTAATTCACCGCCCACCACCGAGTCGGTAATCACCACCGAGCTGCTGTTACTTTGTATTGCAATAGCGGTTAAATCGGGCTGTGCTGCGTCTTGCTGGGTGACCAGATCAAACGATATTTCATTGGATACCAGCAATTGCCCGGTACCCACCAGCACATTGAGTGTGCCATTGGCCTGCTCGACCACATTCACCGAAATTTTCTCAGATAGTTGTTTTAGCAACGCATCGCGTTGGTCGAGTAAATCGGCGGGGCGATTACTCACGTCACTGATACTGGAAATTCTGGCATTAATGCTGGCAATCTCTGACGTAATGGAGTTTACTTCTGACGCTTTTACTCGCAGGCTGCTATCCACTTGCGATTCAATAACCTGTAACTCGCTACCCAGTGATGCAAAGCGCTGCTGCAAATTTTCGGCGGCACCCAGTAGCGCCGCTCGCGGTGCATTGGCGGATGGGTCATTGGCCACATCGTTCATGGCATTAAAAAAGCCATCCAGCGCGGGTAGCAAACCACCCAACTCATCGCCGAGTAAACCTTCCACCCTGCCTGCATAAGATTCAAAGGTGTTTAAACGTGAAGTTGACGATGTGGAGTCACGCAAACTAATCGTATTAAATTCATCGATAATGCGTTTAACGTCGGTGAGCTGCACCCCCTGACCAAAAAATCCCGGGCCTTGTTTTATGGGCAGACGCGCATTTAACTCAACTCGCTGGCGCGTGTAATCCTCATTGCCCACATTGGCAATGTTTTGCGAAGTGGTGGCTAATGCGCCTTGATAGGACGTTAAACCGCTTAACGAGGTGCTGAGTATACTGGGCATAATGCCTCACTTTCCTATTTTGCTATGGCCGTCATTACTGCTGGCCCGATCAACCGTCTTCCTGAAAGCATGTTCAGGTTAGCGGCACTTTTGTTTAATTCTTTATCTGTTTGCCTGATGTTGGAGGCACGCTTTAACTGCGTATATATGCGGGACTAAAGTCCCGCCTCCGGGTAACCGTCAATTAGCCCATCGGTACCGATTGCCGGGTATTATTTTGCATCTGGCTTTGCATTGGCTCACTACTACGAATACGGTTAATTTTCTTCGCATAATTCGGATCGGTTGCATAACCGGCTTTTTGCAATTCACGCGCATAGGCTTCGCCATCGTAACCTCGCTCCAATGCTTGCTGGTAACGCGGATTGTCTAAAATAAATTTTGTGTAATCTGCAAATGCCTGCGATGGGGATTCATATGAGCGAAACTTCGCCTGCTCCTGTTGCATCACCCCGTGGCGATATTCACGGGTAGTAATTTGCAACTCGTCACCCTGCCAACGTGAGTCGGCTTTAATACCAAAGAAATTAAAACTATCGCTGCCATCCGCATGTTTTGGAGTGAATTTTCCCCAACCGGTTTCCAGTGCCGATTGTGCAACCAACACATCCGCACCCACGCCCAAAGCATTTGCAGCACGTTGTGCATAGGGCCATATATCATTAATAAAGTCTTTTGCAATTTGCCATGCATTGCTTGATTGGTTGTTTTGTTGAGCTGATGCCACTGAAGCTGTAGCGACAGTTTCTTTGTGTAATTTAAATAAGGTGACGTTAGTTTTTACTGGCGCATCAACCGGTCTTGGATTAGATAAATATTTTTCGACGCGCTTATCGCTTAATGTATGTTCCGGCGTGCCACCTAATTGGCGCTCAATGGTGCTGGCCAAACCTATACCCTGGCCACTGGAAATATGCATGCTTAATTGTTTGTCATACATTTCCTGATACATCTTGCCGGCCTTGCTGCCAAACAAGTCATTTTCCGGCACCGTGTCGCGCATACTTTTTAACATCATTTGCACAAATATAGATTCAAACTGTTTAGCGACTTGCTTGATTGCTTCTGGGCTTTGTTCACGCGCGCCTTTTTTTAAGCCGCCTAGCGCTTGAAAGTCGTTATATATTGCGGAGGCCGTTTGCATAATTAAATCACAATCAACTCAGCCGATAACGAACCCGATTGTTTTAAGGCTTCTAACATTGCTACTAAATCCCCGGGCGCGGCACCCACTCGATTTACCGCATCCACCAATTCCCTCAAACTGATGCCAGGTTTAAATAAAAACATCCGCGCATCTTCCTGCTCAACATCAATTCGATCACGCCCGACCACTGCGGTTGTACCCGCTCGATTAAAGGCTCCACCCGGTTGACTGACAATCGGGTCCGAGGTCACACTTACCACCAAATTACCGTGTGCAACCGCCGCACGTTTTACCCGCACTTCATCGGTAATGACAATAGTACCGGTGCGCGAATTAATAATAATGCGTGCCGCTGATTTGCCCGGTGATACGGCAATATTTTCTAGAAATGAAACAAACTCGACTTTTTGCGAAACTGTAGGCGGGGTTAACACCTGGATCGAAACCGAATCCAGTGCATGGGCACTGTCGGGGCCTAAAATATTATTGATAGCTGCCACCACTCTTTTGGCAGTAGTGAAATCACTGCGATTTAAATTAAAAACCACCTTCTCCATATTTGCGAATGGGTTACGCACTTCACGCTCCACAATTGCGCCGCTGGGTATGCGGCCCACGCTGGGCACATTTACCGTTACCTTCGAACCATCACTACCGGATACTCCAAAGCCACCAACAATTAAATTACCCTGGGCCACCGCGTAGATTTTTCCGTCTGCGCCTTTTAACGGTGCCATTAATAAACTGCCACCACGCAAGCTTTTGGAGTTACCCAGTGATGACACGGTGATATCAATTTTTTGGCCGGGTTTGGCAAATGCCGGCAAGTCGGCATGAATCGCCACGGCGGCAACATTTTTCAGCTGTGGCTGGGTGCCGGGCGGCACAACAATGCCGTATTGCTGCAACATGTTATTAAAACTTTGAATGGTAAATGGCGTTTGGGTGGTTTGGTCACCGGTACCATCAAGGCCAACCACCAGGCCATAGCCCACTAGCTGGTTATCGCGCACGCCGGCTATTGAGGCAATATCCTTTAAGCGCTCGGCCTGCGAGGTAATGGGTATAACGATTATGCTAATGGCCAGTAATAATATTTTTCGCCAGTGCATGGGATAGCTCCAGATAAATAGTTTCTTTAATAAAAATTATTGCAAGTGTGAGGCCAAGTTGGAAACTTATCTGGTTTTCGAGTTTGGTTCTTGCTGATATGGGAGCCTTATAACCTTGAAGTTACTTGTAAATTCCGGTCATTTAGGGAGCTTGAAACACACCAACAACCCAAAACCACAAAGCCTAAAATGGCCACCATTCCCCATTCATAAACTGCCCAAACCAACCTTGGCTATTAGCATCGGCCAGAAAGCCTTCGCCACTATAGGCAATTTGTGCATCGGCTAATTTTGACGATAAAATCGTATTGTCCGATTTAACATCCAGTGGCCGCACCACACCCGCAATGCGAATATATTCATTTCCCTGATTTAAGGTAAACCACTTTTCACCCTGCACTACTAAATTATCATTGGGTAAAATATCAATAACCGTTACGGTGATTTCACCGGTTAAGCTATTGCTTTGGGTGCTATCGGCTTCACCGGAAAATTCACGATCCTGTTCGATGCTCATTTCCATTACACTGGCACCATTAAAGGTGGGCGTCGAGCCGAAAAGAGTCGGGCTTGGCAAATCAATTGAATCTTCTTTTACGGTGCTGGTTTCTGCAGATTTACTGGCGCTGGTACTTTCCTGCAAAATGATCGTTAATATATCGCCAATACGATAAGGTTTAGGATCTTCAAATAATGAAATACTACGCGGCTGAAATAATGAACCATTATTGTAAACCGGGGGTTTGGGTGCAACCGGTCGAATAATCGGTTCGAAATCGGCCAGCTCTTGCGGGGTTGTTGCGCAACCTGTTAATGCTTGAAAAATTAAAATTAATAAAATACTTTTACATGAAAAAATATCCATAAATAAAACAGAGCCAACATTGTTATTTTCAAATGGTTTTATCGATGAGCTAGTGGGTTTGACCTGTGCCAAAGTCTCTGGATTGGCGACACAAGTATTCGGGAATAACGACATTTTTTTGTGCCACATTTTTAATAAATAATTTATAAACTGTTTTTGTTTCATTACGCTTGCCTTCTTAATTATATTACCCGTTTTTTATAAATTATTACTTACGTATTGCAACATTTGATCGGCTGTTGAAATGACTTTTGAATTCATTTCATACGCACGCTGGGTTTCTATCATGTTCACTAATTCTTCCACTACATTAACATTTGAGGTTTCCACCGCGCCACTTTCTAATGTACCCAAACCGGTTAAGCCGGGGGTGCCGGTAATGGGCGACCCACTGGATGCGGTTTCTACAAATAAATTATTTCCATCGGGTTGTAAACCGGCGGGGTTAACAAAATCGGCTAACTGGATTGTGCCAACTTGAGTTGGGCTCGTGTTATTGCCGGTTAACACACTAACGGTGCCATCCTGGCCAATGGTTATGCTTTGGGTATCAGATGGAATGGTTATAGACGGCGTTAAAAATTGCCCCTGCGATGTCACCACCTGACCGTTTGCATCAATTTGAAATGTACCGTCTCGCGTATAGGAAATAGTGCCATCGCTTTGTTGAACTTGAAAAAATCCGCGGCCTAGAATCGCCATGTCTAATGCGTTGCCGGTTTGAGTTAAGTTACCCTGCGTATGCAATTTTTGAGTGGCAACAATGCGTACACCGGTGCCGGTTGAAAACCCCGACGGTGCTCTTGTATCCTGGGTTATTTGTCCGCCTGCCTGACGTTTGTTTTGATAAATTAAATCTTGAAAAATCGCCTGGTCACGTTTAAATCCGGTGGTGTTTACATTTGCCAGGTTATTTGAAATTAAAGATAAACGCGTTTGTTGTGCGTCTAAACCGGTTTTTGAAATCCACAGTGCCGGGTTCATTTTTTATCTCCAAAACTTTTATTTTTAAGTGTAAGTATTTTCATTATTGATTACGCAATAATCTTGCGGATGATTCATCTAAGGTTTTAGCTTCTTGCATTAATTTAATATTGGTTTCAAATTGTCGCGCATTGGTAATGAGTGCAATCATCTGCCCTACCGCATTTACATTACTACTTTCCAATACACCACTTTCCAGTTGCACACTCGCTGCGGCGGGTGCGCTAACACCACCTTTTAATTGCAATAACCCATCGGCGGTTTTTTGTAGATTTTTAACATCCGGATCAACCAGTTTAATTCTGTCGGCAATAACTAATGCGGCAGCCGCTTGCCCTACCGGCACAATACTGATAGATCCATCGGCACCAATATCAATTTTTTCTGTAGGCGGTAATGCAATAGGGCCGCCATTGCCCAACACGGCAAAACCGGTGTTGGTTAGTAAACGCCCCGTGCTATCCAGTTTGAAACTGCCCGCACGGGTATAAACTTCCTCGCCATTTTTATTTTGCACCGCAATAAAACCATTGCCATTTATCGCTACGTCCAGCTCTTGCCCCGTGGTGATAATACTACCCGGTGACATATCAATATCATCCGCATCCTGCTGATTCATCACCCGCGTATTTAAACCCGGACCACTTACATGCCAACTGGTAAAAGTATTTAAATGCGACTTAAAACCCAATGTATTGGCGTTCGCCAAATTATGCGAAATGGCGGTTTGCGCCTGCATCGCCTGGCGAGCGCCATTGGTTGCGGTGTATAACATTTTGTCCATAGGATACTCAACTATTCACGGTTAGGTTTAAATATTAATAATGGTTTGAGTAATGGTATTAGCGGTTTCAATGGCTTTGGAATTGGCCTGAAAATTTCGCTGTGCAGTGATTAAATTCACCAGCTCGGCGGTTAAATCCACATTGGAGGTTTCTAATGCACCCGACTGAATTAAGCCTAAATTGCCAGTGCCCGCTTCACCACCAATCACGGGCCCGGACGATACCGTTTCTACCCACGAAGTATTGCCGGTTTGACGCAAACCCTGCGGGTTATCAAACCTTGCCAGGGCAATTTTACCCAATGCGGTAGTTTGACCATTGGTAAAACTGGCACGAACCAGACCGCTATCATCCACTTCCAAGCCCGCCAAACGTCCGGTCGAAAAACCATCCTGACTTAAAAATTGCACCGAAAAATCCCCTTGTGCCTCCTGGGTAATGGTATTGCCCTGATTGGTAAAATCGATGGTGATATCTAAAGGAGCCGCGCCATTGTTTAATACAAAAGAATCAAAAACCATTGCACCGTTACCCGTGGAGTTAGCGGTATCGAGTATGCCGGAAGAGTCAAAATCCAACGTTGCCGGAGTCACCACCCCAGCTCCGCCAATTTCCATAGGAAAACCATCGAGGGTAGAACGCACTTCCCAGCTATTGTTCAGTTCATCAGTCATCACATAATACATAGTTAAAATATGCGAATTACCCTGCGAATCAAACAGCGTGGCAGATGTGGCATTATTATAGTTTGAGGTGCTGGGCGTAACGGTTGTACCTGCGGTAATCGCATTGGTAAATTCTTCATCAATACCACCTGCTACCGTCGGGTCGATTGCCGGTGATATTCCAGCCGGTAAATTTAAATTGATATTCAGGGCCGTTGAAGCCTGCGGACTGCCAACGGTATTGGGAACCTGTAGAGGAACCGTTCCGGTTAAACTGGTTGTGCCCACAATACCCGACAGTGGATCAACCGGAAAAACCTGCAAAATTTGCCCCGCACTATTGGCCACCAAGCCATTTTGGTCGACTTGAAATGCACCGGCGCGTGTATAAGATAATTCACTGCTGGTTTGATTGGGTCGCAGCACAAAAAAACCTTCGCCGGTCACCGCCATGTCCAAGGTGTTTTCAGTAAAGTCCAAATTACCCTGCCCGAACTGTTGTGACACCGCCGCTAATTGCACACCCGAACCAATGGCATTGGACGTGGTGCCTAAGGGGGATGCAGCAAACACATCGGAGAACTCGGCGCGCGAACCTTTATAACCGGTGGTGGCCACGTTAGCAATGTTATTACTGGTTACATCTAAGTCGGCGGATGCGGCATTTAAGCCACTGAGTGATGTACTAAAAGTCATGCTGTATTCCTCACATTATAAAATAAGTAAACTTACTGAATTTGATTAACTTGATTAAAACTAACGGTGCCTAAATTGGTTAAATCAACCTGCATTGGCTGACCCGGGCCACCCAACGTTAAGCTACGAACCTGGTCTAAAACCTGTGGCGTAAGTATTTCGGTATTGCCACCAAAGCTGGCTTCTACTTCAATGCGGTAACGACCCGACGGTGCGCGCTGTCCATTGAATGTGTTGCCATCCCAGTTAAATTGCAGCAAGCCTATAGGCTGTGCGCCTAATTCAACCCGGCTTAGCGCTTCACCATTGGCGTTATAAACATTTACCGCCACATCAGTTGCGCTGGAGTCTAATTCCACCGCACCTAATAACGCACCTTGATTGGGTAAATAGCCTTGATCTAAATTCACCAGCACCTGCCGACCAATTAAGCTCGAGGCTTGCAGTGCTTGCGATGATTGTAAATTTGACGCTAAATCCTGAAATGAAGTGAGCAATTCATTGACACCATTAACCGTACCAAACTGTGCAATCTGCCCCATAAATTCACCATTCTCCATCGGCTTAAACGGATCTTGATTGGCGAGCTGGGTAGTCATTAATTTTAAAAATTCATTCTGACCTAACTCGGTTCGATCTTTTTCTGTATTTTTAGATTCCGCGATAGTTCGCAAACCCGGTACATTTTCAAATGCATTAATATCCATAATTAACCCTGCCCCATCTGTAATGTTCTGAGCGTCATTTCTTTCACCGTACTCAGCACTTCAATATTGTTTTGATAACTACGTGATGCGGAAATCATATCGGCCATTTCGGCAATGGTGTCTATTGCCGGGCTAAATACAAAACCTTCATCATTGGCTAACGGATGATTTGGCCGATACTGGGGAACCGCCATAGTTTGCTCCTGCATAATTTCACGTACCCTGACGGTTGCCACATCATCGGCATTTCCCATGTTTTGCATCACTGACTCAAAAACAGGATGGCGCGCTTGATACACATCATTTTCATTAGTCGAAATAGTGTCGGCGTTAGCCAGGTTAGATGCGATGGTATTTAAACGCAGCATCTGTGCGCTCATGCCGGAGCCGGCAACATCAAATACTTTAAACACTGACATAATTACTCTCCCCTAAAGGCTGTTTTCAAGCTCTTAATTTTGCGCGATAAAATATTCATCGATAACTGATAACGCATGGCGTTTTCTGCAAATGCGGCCTTCTCTCTTTGGGTGTCCACCGTATTTCCATCTGCTGCACTTTGCTGCACCTGTCGAAACTGCACGTCATTTGGAAATGCCTGTTGCGATAAATTAATATGATTTTTATTAGTGGTACGAAGTTTTACCGAATCATTTTTGGCGCGTTGCAATACCTGATTAAACTCAATGTCCCGCGCTTTATAATTAGGAGTATCCGCATTGGCGATGTTTTCTGATAACAGCTGAGTGCGACGTTCAAATAACAACAGCGCATCATCATGTATTCCAAAAGCATTATTAAAATTAACTGGCATAAAATTTTCCTCTTGCAGAAGATATTGCAAGGCTAATGCCAAGTTGTTTTTTACATGTTTTTCAATAGCTTAGAAATTTCAAAGCCATATATTTTATACATTGCGGCAAGATTTGCCGCATAGGGGGGAACGCAAACGACCTGATTATTTAATGGATAAGATTTTGCTCAAAATGAATTCTTCATCTATGAGTGTGAATGTCCGTGTCGAAGCTCTGGTGGCCTGAAGCGCATTCGGATAACCGTTAAAAGAAATATTTAAATTTTATTGTGCACTGACCAATACATATCGATATCAATAATGGTTTTAAAAAAATCTTCGGTTTGCAGTGGTTTTGTAATGAAACTGTTCGCACCTAATTCATAAGCACGTGCTATATCAACTTTCGCATTCGAAGTAGTGAGCACCACAATGGGCAGGTGTAGAGTGGATTCTTTACTGCGTAAACACTCAAGCACTTCAAAACCACTCACCCTGGGCATATTTAAATCGAGTAATATCACAATGGGTAAATCGTGATCGCTTCCCGCAAAATCACCTTCTGAAAAAATATAGTCTATACACTCCTGCCCATCAGACAAGGTAATAATTTCTGTTGATAAGTGGCTCTTTTTAAATGCGCGCTTCGCCATCAGCACATCATCTTCACTATCATCAACATATAAAATATATGATTTTTTTTCAGCCATTATATTAACCCCTTATTTTTATAATTTTTATTACACTGTGAATACCCGGCTAACGCTAACAATTAGTAATCTTACAACATGATTAGATTTTTAATAAACAACTTAACCTAAACTAAAAAAGAAAGTCGCACCTTTATCTATTTCAGATTCAGCCCATATGGTCCCATTGTGCCGAACAATGATTCGTTGCACCGTTGCCAAACCAATACCAGATCCTTCAAACTGATTGACTTTATGAAGCCTTTGAAAAGGTTTAAATAGTTTATTTTTATGTTTCATATCGAAACCAGCGCCATTATCTTTAACAAAATAAACGGTTTTTTTATTTTTAATATATGATCCCATTTCGATTTTTATATGCATTTTATTATGCGAGTACTTAACCGCATTATTTAATAAGTTTTCCACCACCGATTGTATAAGCGGACGATCTGCTTGCACAAAAATATTATTTTCACAAACAAATTCAACATTATTATCAGGATATTGTGCAATAATAGTTTTCATTTCTTCACGGGCTAAAGCCGACAAATCAATTTCCTCTAATTTCATTGCCTCTTTCATAATACGCGAAATATTTAACAGCTCGGTAATAAGCTCAGACATTTTTTTACTGCCGGCACGAATTCTATTCAGGTAATCTATCGCTTCTTCATTAAGAACATCTGCATAATCTTCTAACAAAATCAAACTAAAGCCATCAATACTTCTTAATGGCGAGCGTAAATCATGGGAAATAGAATACGCATAGGATTCTAATTCTTTATTGGTTATTTCAAGTAATTCATTGGCTTTAATCACCGCTTCTTTAGCGACGAGTTCCTCTGTCATATTCCGAACAATGCCAATAAATTCAACTTTGCCCGCTCGCTTCATATCGGCTACCCGTAAATGCACCGGAACTAACTTACCATTTTTATGTTTGCCATCAACCTGCTTTCCCACCCCTATAACTTTTTTAACACCAGTTTGCATGTAATTTTTTAAATACTGATCATGATTATGGTAATGCTCATCCGAAATAATCATTTTAATGTTTTGCCCCTTTAATTTTTCATATGAGTAACCAAACATAAGCTCACTAGCGGGGTTGGCCGTCAGTATTGTGCCTTGCTCATCAATCGTAAAAATAGCATCCGCAGCCGCAGAAAAAATATCTTTATATTGACGCTCTGTTGCCTTAGTTTTTTCCAATGCCTCTTCAATTTGTTGATTAGATTTTTCCAGCATAGAAGATTGTTCTGTTAAATCATCAATTTTACCTGCAATGGTGACAGCAAGCGCATTAAAACTAGCCGCTAAATCACCTATTTCATTTTTAGTTTGTATGTTCGTTCTGCTATGATAATTACCCGCAATCAAATTTTCAGAGAACTGACTTAGCTCGATTATTGGAACAATAAAAAATCGCTTTAACCATACTACAACACCAATAAAAACTATTAAAATAACAAGCAAAATAAATCCCAAAATATAATTGGCTTGTTTTTCTGTTTTCTTTAAGGAGTTAAGCGATTGTTTTCCTGCTCGATTAACATCCGAAACTAATTGCTGAGAAATAAGCCTGACTTGTATCGCTAAAGTACGAATTAGTTTTTCATACTTTAGCCTGTCATTAAAGTTTGCCTCATTTAACTTATGCTCTGCGATAACTATTTTAAAAAATAATTTTCTTACTTTAGTTAAACCCACTCTCGCACGCAGTAGTAATTTGGAAGATTTATCATCAAACGATCTGGACGCAATCAACATATAATTAGTTAAAGACGCATGCCGCCGATTCCATTGCATCTCAGATCGTTTGGTTCGTAATGCCAAATGCTCTGAGGTTAATATATTTAATTCAAAAACCCCCTGAGATATTTCACTTAATTGCTCATAGCCCAGGCGCTCTTTTTTAACCGTGTTGATTAATTGAATATACACAAAAGCCGAAATAGCTGTTAGCACCAAAAAAATAATGCTCAGTATTTTTGATTGTGAAGCCAGCGTCATAATTATTTCACTTAGTTAAATATCTATACGTTATAAACATTATTTTATTTTCAATAAATCAAATTAACACCATGGGGCTTAACTTTTGAGAGCGGTTTAACATCAATAAAATCCAGATAATTAGGCACTTCTTTGGCTTCTTTAAAAAAGGCTGTCGCCCATATGGCTTCATTTTCTAAATTGACTAGAATAGATTGCTCTAAAGTAATTTCAAATGTAAAATTACTCCATATATTTTTCACCAGATCCAGCTTAACGCCTAAACGTTGAGCAATAATTTTTTGTGACTCTTCCGGATTTTCAGCAATATATTCTTCCGCTTCTACCAGCGCCGATAAAAACCGTTCCAATCTTTTCGGGTGTTTTTTTGCATAAGATTTATGAGCTGTAAAAAAAAAGTCTTTACGAAATGGAGTGGGGCTAATCAGCAAGGTTAATTTATCTTTGCCCATTGATTTTTCAGCATTGGTAATATGGGGCTCCCACGTGGTAATGGCATCTAATTCACCAATTTCCAATTTAGACTTTAATTGAGAGGCATTTATATCAACCAGAGTAACATCGCCCAGGTTATAGTTATAATGATTTAAAAAGCCCTCTAAAAAATAATGCCCTGTAGAGCGTTTCGTTGCACCTATTTTTTTACCCTTCAAATCTTCCGGTTTTTCAATGCCGTGATCTTTTCGTGCCAATACCTTAATATCATCCAGCGAGTACGCCATGGTTGCGAATATAATATATGGCTCTTTTTTAAAACTATTAAACACCACTGGGGTTTGTGCTACTGTCGAAATATTGATAGAGGTATCCTTCATCATGCTCTCTAGTGCATTTCGCCCCGAGTCATACTCCAGCACATTAAGGCTGATATTATATTTTTTAAAAATACCTTTTTTCTCTGCCACCCAAACTGTTGCAGGTAATAAGCTCATTTCTGCGGCCATTGTAATTTCTATTGGCTCATTTGACACTTGCGTATCATTTGTACAACCAGACCCCATTAGGCCGAACCCCAAAACCATGATGAACTTAAGTTTCAATAATACGGTTATTTTTTTGTTTTCATTCATTTTTTGTTCCTATGCGCACTTATTATTTGACTCTCAATCAACTTCATTAACTATAGTTAATTAAATTAATTTCACCAGTATTTTAATACCTGAGGTGCTATTTAAATCGCTATTCATAATTCACAAATAAGGGGCCCACTCAACATGTAATGCTTCTACTTGAGAGCAAGCGTCTTTCACAAATGCGCAGAGTTTGCGAAAAATAATAATAGGTGCGAACTGGCTCGCATCTATTATTTAGGGAGAGATTTATTTTTATAATCTAGGCTATAATATTTGTGACTATTTTACTTTCATCCATTATAAATGAGGTACATGTTGCCCTCTCCCCCCCTTAAGCTCCTGCTAATTGAAGATGCTGAAGATGATGTCTTTTTTTTGACCCGCACTTTAATTAAAGCAGGTTATGTACTCGATTACAGCCGCATTGAAACAGCGGCAGAGCTTCGATCCTGCCTGTCATCGGGGAGCTGGGATTTAATCATTACCGACCATACCCTGCCAGAGTTTAATTCCATTGAAGCCATTCGCATTTTGAATGAGTCTAAACATGATATTCCACTGATTGTATTATCCGGCACAATCGATCAAGGCATTGCAATTGAATCCATGCGCTTAGGGGCACGTGACTTCATAATGAAAGATGAAACCAGCCGCCTTATTCCTGCAATTGAACGTGAACTAAGTGAACGCGAACAACGTCGAAAAATACTATTATCTGAATCTAAATATAAGCGCGATTTACAAGATATTATGCAGCACTCCCCCGCCATTATTTTCATAAAAGATGTGCATGGCGCTTATACCTTTATCAACCAAAAAGGTGAAGACACCCTGCGGTTACGCAGCGATCAAATTTTGGGTAAAACTGATTTTGATTTGTATTCACAAAGTGATGCTCAAACCCTCCAACTTAATGATAAAAGCGTTTTGCATAAAAAAATTGCGATTGAAGTAGACGAGAATATAAAATTACATAATTCATCACATATTTTTAGCACAATTAAATATCCTTTGTTTAATGAGTCTGGTGATATTTATGCAATTTGTGGCATATCTACTGATATATCAGAAAAAAAAGAGCAGACTGAAAAACTTCGGCGCAGCCAAAAAATGGAAGCCATTGGTCAACTATCCGGCGGTATTGCCCACGATTTTAACAACCAGTTAGGTATTATCACAGGCTACCTGGATCTTTTAGGTGACACTTTATCGACTAATGTAAAACATAAAAAATGGATTGATATCGCCACCAAAGCGAGCGTACGGTGTAGTGATTTAACCCGTCAGCTACTTGCATTTTCTCGCCGCTCACCAACTGAAACATCTATTATCAATATGAACAATGCGTTTAATGAACTTTCTGACATGATACGCCGCTCTGTTACACCGCAGGTTGAAGTTACATTTTCTCTTGCTCAGGACCTGTGGAACATTGAAGTTGATTTAGGCGAATTTCAGGATGTTATTTTAAATTTAGTTATTAATGCACGGGATGCGATGCCGGACGGCGGCAAGCTTTTGATTAAAACCCAAAACAACACCATCACTAAATCGGCTACTTTGCAGAATACCGACAGTGAATCTAATGAATTTGTTCAATTATTAATTAGCGATAACGGTGTAGGAATGGATGCAAAAACCGTAGAGAGAATTTTTGAACCTTTCTTTACAACTAAACCGGTTGGCAAAGGTACGGGGCTGGGATTATCAATGGCTTATGGTTTTATTCATCGATATCATGGTGATATTAATGTTTATTCTGAGGTCGCAATAGGCACAACCTTTCGCTTATCATTACCTCGAAAAAAATCCATATTGAATGATGTCTCGCAAATACCTTATCAACAAGCATTACCCTGTGGTAATGAATCTATTCTTATCGTTGATGATGAAAGTGAGCTACTGAATTTAGCTGAGTTATATTTACAGCAATTAGGGTACACCACATTTAAGGCAACTAACCCAGAACAAGCGTTAACATTATTATCGAATAACCTCAGTATAGAATTATTATTTACCGATGTCGTTATGCCCGGCGCTATGAATGGTTACCAATTAGCAGAAGCTGCCACAAAAATTAATCCTGATTTGAAAGTACAAGTTACTTCGGGATTCACCTCTGAAACGATCAAGACCAATAAACCAAGCATGGCCGAAAATTCACTACTCGACAAACCTTATAGCAAGGCGCAACTAGCTCTTTGTATTAGAAAATTACTTGACAGTTAATCAGGCTTATTTTTATTATTTTTGCATTATAAATTTATGGTTTTAAACGGTAAACCACACCGGTGCTCGCACGCACCATTTCAAATTTATCACTGTACTGTGCGATAGATTCAGATGCACCTAACATTAAAAACCCTCTGGGATTTAATGCCAGGGCCATACGATTTAATATATCTGTTTTTGATTCTGCCGAAAAATAAATTAAAACATTACGACAAAAAATAACATCAAATTTTCCCAATGATGTATAGCTTTGCAGTAAGTTTATTTCACGAAAGTTAATGCGGCTACGAATATTGGCATTTACCTGCCATTGATCACCCAACGGTGAAAAATATTGTCGCTTACGCTCTTCTGACAAGCCTCGCGCCAGTGCCAACGCGTCATATTTGGCCTGCTTGGCGGCGTTTAAAATTTCTTGCGATATATCGGTTGCAGTAACGTCAACTTTAAAGCCGAGGTTTTGTTTAATATATTCATCGGTAACCATGCTTATAGAGTAAGGTTCTTGCCCGCTTGAGCAGGCGGCAGACCAGATGCGAATAGAATTTTTTTTCTGCTGTTTATATTCTTCAAAAATCGTTTTTCTTAACACCTCAAAGGGGTAGGTATCACGAAACCACAGGGTTTCATTGGTGGTCATCGCCTCTATCACTTTTGTGCGCAATTCCGAGCGCATTGTTTTGTTTAATGTATTGACCAACTCTTGTAAAGTTGCAATATTATTTTCTTTCATTAAACGATTAAGCCGGCTAGAAACCAGGTAATGCTTGTTTGCCCCCAACACAATACCACAGGCTTCTTCTAGAAAACTCTGAAAATTTTTATATTCATCTGGGGAAAAGCTTTCGGTCATATGAAATTAAGCCCACCTCTTATTTGAGGTTTATTATTTAAAACATTAAATTTTATTTTCTAAAGAAATAAACAAAATACTAAGCATCAGATTAAACATCTTTCACGTTTTCTATGCCTTCGGACGGGTCTTTATTATTTATAATATTAATAACTGAATGTGCGAGTTCATTAGGTTTAAACTTAGGCACAAAATGATTAGCGCCCACTTTTTCAACCATGCTGTTATTAAACACGCCACTTAATGAGGTATGTAACATAACGTAAATATCCTGCATACGGGGGTCTTTGCGAATTTTGGTAGTTAATGTATAACCGTCCATTCTGGGCATTTCAATATCAGAAATCACCAGCGCGATTTTATCACTTAACGCTGATCCGTCTTCAACCATTTTTTCCAGCACTTCGTAACCTTCTTGCCCATCATTGGCTAGCGTGCACTCAATACCGACTTTTTCTAACACTCTTTTTACCTGATTACGCGCCACAGATGAATCATCAACAACCATAACGTGTTTGGGTTTTTCATCGGAGAAGCTCCCTGCCCCCGATAATATATCATCCGATATCTCTTCACTGAATCCCATAATATCGGCAAACACTCGCTCCACATCAATAATTTCAATCATTTCATTATCGACATGGGTAACAGCGGTTAAATAACTGGCACTGCCACTGCCCTTGGGTGGCGGTAAAATATCCTTCCAGTTCATGTTGGTAATACGATCAACACCCGCCACCATAAAACCCTGAATATAACGGTTGTATTCAGTAACAATAACAAAACTATTTTCTCTATCCTTGATGGGGTTATTACTAATAGCCAAACCTAAGTCCATCACTGGAATCGTTCGGTTCCTTAAATGTGCAACGCCCACCACTTTATGATTGGCTTTTGGCATGTGGGTTAGTTTTGGGCAGCGAATCACTTCTTGCACTTTAAAAACATTGATACCGTAACACTGTTTTCCCTGCAGCCGAAACAGCAACAACTCAAGTCGATTTGTGCCCGCTAACTGGGTACGACTATCAACACTATCTAATACGCCTGCCATTTATGACTCCCGCTTTTGTGACTTTATTGTGCTTTCATTTAAATTAAATTAGGCTTTAAAAAGATAATATACGATTAAATTAGGTGCCCGATATTTTAAATATTAATCTATACTCAGCTTAACTGGCACAATATTTTACGTATGTTCAAATTTTACTCTACAAAAGATATTAGCCTATAAAATGTGAAGTGCTAGTAAATATCGATAAACCGATATATTTATTAATAATATAAACATGAGAGAAGTAATGCCTAATCCATTAATTTTAACCAAGCTTGTTTTACCCATTCTTCAAGCGGCATTACAAGCTGATGTAAAACAATTAAATCAACTTAAAAAAAATAACCCTAATTCAGCATTGGCTATTACAGGCATTATTTCATTAATTGAGGAAAACAATCAAAAAATTGCCAATGCCGCCGCAGCCGGTGTTACCTCACTTGCTGAAACTTATGAAGTTTTAACTAAGAATATTAATTTGCAACAAAATGTACTGGCTATTAATGAGGTGATTTCCAGCGTGACGGCAGCCACAGAACAAATGGCCGCAACCGCGACTGAAATCTCTCAGGCTTCTGCATCAACCGCTCAACGCGCAACCGAAAGTTTTGATAAAACAGAATCAGGCAATCAGGCGATATCATCTATGATGGGCGATATGGACCTGTTAGAAGGCGCTCTGTCTTCCATGTTTGCTAATGTTCAAAAATTTGCAGGGTTTACTGATGAAATCAATAACCTCACCAGCACGGTGCGCGATATCGCCAATCAAACCAATTTACTGGCTTTAAATGCGGCAATTGAGGCGGCAAGAGCAGGTGAGGCCGGGCGTGGCTTTGCCGTGGTTGCAGATGAAGTAAAGCAACTGGCATCAAAAACCGAAACTGCAACCGTAGAGATCGAATCGGTTACAAGCACTATGAACTCGATTATGAATGAAGTGGGTGGCTCGATGACATCTAGCCAGGACCGTTTAAATGCGAGTCTAGATAGTTTAGAGACTGTTGCAATTGCATTAAGTGAAGTGACTTCGGTAGTGAATGATGTAACAGAGCAGGTGCAAACTATTTCGGTTTCAGCCAATGAGCAGCAGTCTGTATCGTCCGAGATGGCAGCAAAGTTAAATGAAATCACTCTTTCCGTAGTAAAAGAGGGCGAACAAATAGATGAAATTGCCAATCATACCAAACAGCTTAATGCGTCTATTTTAAGTCAATTCAGTCACTTAGCAACCTTACAGCAAGACCAGGTTATTTTAGAGGCGGTTAAGGTTGACCACATCACCCGAAAAATGCGACTGTCTACCATGGTAATGGGTGGTGAAATGATGACTGAAAAAGATCATAACGATCATACAGAGTGCCGTTTAGGAAAATGGTATTACGGAATCGGCCAAGAAAAATACAAACATAATCAAGCCTTTCAACAAATGGAAGCCCCGCATGCACGGGTTCATGCAATTGGCAAAGAAATTGCAGGGTTAGTTAATCAAGGACAAATGGATGTGGCGCGTCAAAAAATTATTGAAATAGAAGCATCGAGTAAGCAACTGTTTGAAAACATTAATAAATTATTAGAAGAGGTTAATTCGCCATGAATAGCGGTTCTGCCAAGTTAAGCAAGCATGTGCTATATGGTTTTTTATTTATTATTTTCAATAGCATAGGCGGCACGACACAAGCCGCAACACAGGCAGCAGCCTCCCCTCAAGCCCTACACAAGCATCAAAATATTATTGAAACCGCTCGACAGTTTCTTGACGCAAATATCGATAAATCACAATTTTCCCGGGTCAATATACAGATGAGTCGCTTAGATTCAAGGCTACGTTTAACTAAGTGCCCGTTACCCTTAACCAGCACACTTGCTCCAGGGAGTCAGTTTTCTGGCAAAAGCACGGTTCATTTGCGCTGTAACAGCAACAGCCCATGGACCGTTTATTTAAGTGCCCAGATTCAGCTTTATGGAAAAGTCATTCAAACCACAACGCCTCTCACCAGGGGACACATTCTCAAAGCATCTGATTTAGTAGCCGCTGAGGAAGATTTAAGTCGTATTAGATATGGCTATTTTATTGATAAGAAAAATCTAATAGGCAAGCAGCTTAAACGCCAGCTTCCCCAGGGAAGAATTATCAGGGCCAATTACGTCAAATCTAAAACATTAGTTAAAAGAGGCGAACTTGTTTCCATCATTGCAGAAAACACCGGATACTCCGTTAAAATGACAGGAACCGCGATGGGCAGCGGCGCATTAGGTGATCGCATTCAAGTAAAAAATAGCTCATCAAAACGCATTGTTGAAGGCATTATTCAGAAAGCTGGTGTGGTCAGCATAAATTAATTGGCTTTATTTATTAAAGTTATTTTCTAGTCAGCCGATAGAGACTGTGAGAGAGTAAATAGGTTAACCGCCTACATATGAAACCGGAGCAAAGCCATGACAAACCCTATTAACCCCCGAGTTGATTCACTAAACAGATCAACAACAGCTTCAGTCGGCAACGAAAAAGCGCAGGCAAAAAGCAATAATGCCGATAATACAACGGGTGCTATTGCATCTGAAGATACGGTGAGCCTGTCCCAAGAATCGCAGCAGGTTGCCAGTTTGCAGCAACAGCTAAAAGACAGCTCGGCTATAGATCAGGTAAAAGTGGATGCCATAAAACAAGAAATTGCAAATGGCAACTACCCTCTTGATACACAAAAAATAGCTGAAAATTTAATTAACCTAGAACAATCACTAATTGAATAAATAACCCACAACGGTAACCATCATGAGCGCTCTACTCTCTCTGTTAGAAAATATTCAAAAGCATAGCCAGCAACTTTTAGTATGCTTAAACCTTGAAAAAAAAGCCCTCGATAATAACCAGCTAGATGCACTGGCTGAGATTTCAAATCAAAAACAAACTCTACTTGAGCAATTAGATCAATTAGACAAACAACGTGCCGCTAACTCCTGCGATAAAAACTTCGATACTTTTATTATTAATAGTAAAGACCCGCACTTAAAGCTGCAATGGAAATCAACTCGAAAATACATTGTCGCCTGCCAACAACAAAATGAAATAAATGGCAGACTAATAAATAAACGCAGTTTAATTAATCAGGATGTTCTGTCTATTTTAAGTGGTCGTAATCAACAGACAAATGAAACCTATAATGCAAAAGGCAACCAAAGTAATAACACTTCTTTGTTTACTGGGATTAAAGCTTAAGTTATTACCTGAAAAGCTCACGGCTTTTAATTGCTCTGCCGTCTAAATAATAATTTAATATTACCCGCATTAAACGCTTTGCATCTTTAAGTGACTGGGTAGAATTAAGAGTATTCGCATCAAGATCTAGCAAACTCTTTCCTGATAATTTCAAAACATACGACTCATCATAAACTGATGATAGATTCACCGGCCCCTGTTCTAAATAATAGGCATACTCTTCGTTTTCTAAAATTGCATTACCGGTTTGTGAATCAACAGATAAATTCAAACCAAAACCTAATTCTTCTAACAATTGTTTTTCAAATGACCTGAGCACAGGCTCAATTTCATACTTGTCAGATAACAACCGAATAATAGATTCATATAAATAATAAAGCCGTTCATTTACGTCATGTTTATGTAAAAGCTTTATGATTAGTTCATTGATATAAAAAGCGCTGGGAAGGGCCTTGCCCGATAAAGTTAATGATTTAACAGCCTGCGACTCAGCACTGATCAGGGTTGGCATCTCGCCTTTGCCTGACCACGAAATAATTAAAGGGCGAAAAGCTTGCAATGTGCTTTTTAAACGCGACTTAGTGGCCCGGCTACCACGACTCATTAATGACAAACGCCCATGATCAGGCGTGATGATGTCTAATATCTGACTAGTATCACGAAATGCTCGATGATGGAGAATATAAGCAGGCTGATCTTGTACTCGCATTAACTACAACAAAATAGAAAATTCAAATAAATAAAAATGAATGCTGGTAAGAAACTAGTCCGCGTCATAGCCCAAACTACGCAATGAAGCTTCATTATCAGACCAACCCGATTTAACTTTTACCCATAATTGTAAAAACACTTTTCGATCAATCAAAGCCTCAATATCTTTTCGTGCTTTAGTGCCGATGCTTTTTAAGCGTGCACCCTTATCACCAATCACAATCACTTTCTGACCTTTAGTCTCAACCAAAATTAATGCATGGATACGAGTTATTTTTTCTTCGTCTTTATACTTCTCGATTTCAACTGTTGTTTGATAAGGTAATTCATTGCCTAATTCTCTCACCAGTTTTTCACGAATAATTTCTGCTGTTAAAAATCGTGTACTACGGTCGGTGAATTCATCCTCTTGAAAAAAGGCAGGCGCTTCAGGTAGCTGAGTTAATAAATAGTCTTCTAGCTGAGAAACATTGTCACCCTTGGTAGCAGAGATTGGAATGACATTTGCAAATTTATACTTACCACTAATCTCACTGATAAATGGCAGCAATTGATCTTTGTTATTAATTTTATCAACTTTATTCACCACCAAAACAACTGGCACTTCGAGCCGTTCTAATTTATTTAATACCAACTCATCTTCATCGGTCCATTTTAATGCTTGTACTAAAAACAGCACCACATCGACATCATGTATAACGGAACTCGCCGCGCGATTCATATAACGGTTAATCGCACGATTACCACCACTGTGAATGCCAGGGGTATCAACAAAAATCAACTGCCCTTTATCAAGCGTTTTTATACCCATAATTTGGTGGCGAGTGGTTTGTGGTTTACGCGAAGTGATACTCAGCTTCAAACCTAATATATGATTTAGCAATGTGGACTTACCCATATTGGGCCGACCAATTATTGCGACATATCCACATTTAAATTCTTTATTTGTCATCAATTTTTCTTTTTAAGAACATTATTAACTAGTGGAATAATTTTATCTGCCGCTTGCTGTTCTGCTTTTCGACGATTAGTTGCCTTACCCTGGGTAAGTAATTCAAGTTTTTCAATTTTGCAACTAACGGTGAATTGTTGATTATGAGCCTTGCCAACCACTTCAATCACATCGTATTCTGGTAATCCAAATTTTCTAGATTGGAGCAACTCCTGAAGACGCGTCTTAGGATCTTTTAAAGAATCAGCATCGCGAATGTTTTCTAATTGATACTTATAAAGTTGCAATATTAAATTGTGGCAATGCTCAAAACCACTATCCATAAAAACTGCACCTAGAATAGCTTCGACTGTATCGGCCAAAATTGAGTTACGTCGATAACCACCACTTTTTAATTCACCACTACCTAAAATAAGATAATCACCTAATTTCAAATCCTGAGAAACAAGGTAAAGCCCTTCTTTATTAACCAGGCTTGCGCGTAATCGACTTAAGTCACCTTCTGATGATGTTGGATAACGTTCAAATAATTCGGCTGCAATTACAAAATTTAAAATACTATCGCCTAAAAATTCCAGCCGTTCATTATTATTGGCTCCCGCACTGCGATGGGTTAATGCGTCTTTTAATAAATTGACATTTATAAACTTATAATCAATTAATTTTTCCAGCCTACTAAAATCAGTTTTCGCTTTATGAAGCCCGGTTGCCATAAGCTTACTTCACCATCAAATCGACTTCATGGTCGAACACAACGGCATAATCAAGATTACCCACCAAGTTTTCACGATGCTCATATTTTAAAGAGAGTTTATAGCCACCATCAATTTTACTAAACTTGAACGCTCCTTTGTTTCGATAAATCATAGAAAGATTATTCACATCCAGTTTTTTGTACAAAATCCCCCGAATATATTTTGGATTTTTATTCTTAATTTTTTCTTCTCTAGACATGTCATCCATAATAGATGTCACTGATGCATAATTAATATAGGCTGGCAATATTTTTAATACACCAAGCCCTAGCGCAGCCATAAACACCCCTATAAGCGCCATTGAAATTAATGTCATACCATTTTGTTTCTTTAACATAGTTCAAATCCTATTTAATAGATTGACCAATACGTTCAAAACTAAATCCATCATTCCAATGCATCCAGATCATAAAAGCTTTTCCAACTAAATACTTTTCTGAAACCACACCCCAGTAACGGCTGTCATTACTGTTATCGCGATTATCACCCATCATAAAATAATGGCCTTCAGGAATAATATACTCACCTTCAAAGCCCACCGGCTTACCTGGAAGAATTAATATATTATGCTCGACACCTAAAAGATTTTCAGTGTATTCCTGAGCTGGGTTAAATTCACCCGGGCCACTATACTCACCGATATGTTTAGTTTCTACTTGCTTACCATTTACATAGAGCACTTTTTTATAATATGCAATATGATCACCCGGCACACCAATCACGCGTTTTATATAATCTATCGATGGATCACGCGGATATTTAAAGACAGCCACATCCCCCCGTTTAGGTTCATCAACTTCAAATAACACCTTATTAAATACCGGCATTTTCACACCATAAGCAAATTTATTTACTAAAATAAAATCGCCAATATACAAACCAGGAATCATTGAACCCGATGGAATTCGAAAAGGCTCAACTAAAAAACCCCGCAATAAAAAAACAATTAACAATACTGGAAAAAATGATTTTGCATATTCAACCACTATCGGCTCTTTATTGCTGGTTTGACTGCCGTGAATGCTCTCACCACTATATTCATGGGGGTTATCTATTTTACGCCGAGGTGCCAGGGCAAGCGTATCAAACAGCCAAATTAATCCAGTCAATACCGTTCCGGATAAAAGAAAAAATGCAAAATCATAAGTTATATTCATAATAAATTTATTACTCTATCTATTTTTTGTTTTGTATTTATATTTTCGCCAAAATACGAATCTGGCATTCATAAAGCTTTTAATACTTAACTATCTACTTTTAATACCGCTAAAAAGGCTTCCTGCGGAATTTCAACTTTACCGAATTGTTTCATGCGCTTCTTACCTTTTTTCTGTTTTTCCAGCAACTTTTTTTTACGACTCACATCACCACCATAACACTTGGCAGTAACATTTTTACGCAAAGCTTTCACCGTACTACGCGCAATAATTTGCCGACCAATAGCTGCCTGAATGGCAATATCAAACATTTGTCGTGGAATTAATTCACGCATTTTATCAGCAACATCCCGGCCGCGTCTTTGCGATGCATCCGCGTGAGCAATTACCGCTAATGCATCAACTCTTTCTGAGTTAATTAAAATATCCACTTTAACCAGTTTAGCTTCCTGAAAATATTTAAATTCATAATCAAACGAGGCATAGCCACGACTTACCGATTTTAAACGATCAAAGAAATCCAACACCACTTCTGACATTGGCATGTCGTACGTTAATGCCACCTGCGCACCCATGTATTGCATATTGGTTTGCACACCGCGTTTTTCGATACACAGGCTAATCACATTGCCGACATATTCCTGCGGCACTAAAATATTCGCTTGAATAATCGGCTCGCGAATTTCCTCTATGTGGTTCACTTCCGGCAAGTCTGACGGGTTATGAATTTGCATAATTTCACCATCGGTTCTCACCACTTCGTAAACAACCGTCGGTGCCGTGGTGATTAAATTTAAGTCATATTCACGTTCTAAGCGCTCCTGTACTATTTCCATGTGCAGCATGCCGAGAAAGCCAATTCGAAATCCGAAACCTAATGCCGATGATGATTCTGGCTCATATTTAAGCGCCGAATCATTTAGGGTTAATTTATCTAATGCTTCGCGGAAGCTTTCAAAATCATCGGCTTCCACTGGAAACATCCCCGCAAATACCCGTGGCTGCACTTCTTTAAAGCCGGGCAAGGCATCCGCTGCGGGGTTGTCCGTTAGCGTTATCGTATCGCCGACTTTCGCCGAGTTAATTTCTTTAATGCCGGCAATAATATAACCCACCTGCCCACATTCTAACGTAGGCATATCGGTGCGCTTGGGAGAAAAAACGCCCACAAAATCCACACCAAAATTTCGACCAGTGGACATGATTTGCATCTTATCGCCCTTCGCAATCGAGCCGTCGATAATTCGCACAAGGGTAACTACGCCCACATAGGAGTCAAACCAGGAATCTACAATTAAGGCTTTAAGTGGCGCATCGGGATCCCCCTCCGGTGCAGGTATTTCTTCGACCAGCCTCTCTAATAATTCATCAATACCAATACCCGATTTAGCACTCACCTGGCATGCATCGGTGGCTTCAATGCCAATTATATCTTCAATTTCCTGGGCCACTCGCTCGGGATCAGCCGCGGGTAAATCTATTTTATTGAGCACTGGCATCACCTCCAGCCCTAGCTCAATGGCGGTATAGCAGTTGGCGACACTTTGCGCCTCCACTCCCTGTGAGGCATCCACCACTAATAATGCACCTTCACAGGCTTGCAGTGAACGCGACACTTCGTATGAAAAATCCACATGTCCCGGGGTATCAATAAAATTCAGTTGATAGGTTTCGCCATTATTGGCTTTATAATCCAACGACACGCACTGGGCTTTAATGGTGATGCCGCGCTCACGCTCCAGATCCATAGAGTCGAGTACCTGAGCTTCCATTTCACGCTCGGATAAACCGCCACACACTTGAATAAACCGGTCAGCGAGGGTCGATTTCCCATGATCAATATGGGCAATAATGGAAAAGTTACGAATATTTTGCATGTTATATGACTTTAAAACTCTTGCTCGTTTGTTATGCCCGCATAGACAAACAAACAATAACGGTTAATGTCGATTAATAGCGGCCTATTATATAGGCCAAATCGAACAACTGATTATTTTTTGGGATTTATTTCAAGCACTGCAATATCGCAGCTTGATCTAAAAAATAATGGCAAATTTGTTCATCGCCACAGGTCACCACAGGCACCTGTAAGCCATATTGTTCAATAAGCCGGGGGCGGGAATCGACATCGACTTCAAGAATAGTAAAGTCATGCGCCTGCCGCAGCGCGCTTAATTGCTGCAACAGGTCTTCACAGAGGTGACATCCGTGGCGCGAATAAACGGTAAATTCAGTCACTCGCTAGTCGGAAATTTTCATCACAATAAACTGATTTGCCCCTTGGCGATGAACCAGAACGGGAATCATACGGCCTGTGGGTAAATTGGCAACTTTTTTACGAAAATCAGTCACATTTTTTACGTTTTTGCGGTCAAGCTGCAATAAAACATCGCCAGCCATTAAACCAGCCTGATGTGCACTGCTGCCCGCAACCACTTTTCTCACTAACACACCGCGGCCTAAAACCTTACGAGAATCCGCATCCAGGTCGACCACTTCGACACCCATTCGGTTTGAAGCCGCGGGTTTGGATTGAGCTGCCGCAATCGGTTTATCGTCGGAGGGTAACTGCTCTATCAAAACATTCAGTGTAATTTTACGACCATTTCGCAATAGCTCCACTTTAGCTTTAGAGCCTACCGGCACACGGCCCACTAACGGTGGCAAATCGGAGGAATCCAGTATCGATTTTTTATTAAACGACATAATCACGTCACCGGCTTTTAAACCCGCCTTTTGCGCGGGGCTATCTGGGATAACTTGCGACACCAATGCACCCACGGGTCTACCCAGATTGAAACTCTGCGCGATTTCGTGAGTAATTTCCTGAATATATACTCCCAGCCAGCCCCGGCTAACCGAACCAGTTTGCTTCAATTGATCAACGACTTCCATTGCCACTTCTACCGGTATGGAAAAAGACAGGCCCATAAACCCGCCGGTGCGACTGTAAATTTGCGAATTAATTCCCACCACTTCACCATCTAAATTAAACAGGGGACCACCGGAATTGCCTGGATTAATCGCCACATCAGTTTGAATAAATGGCACGTAATTAGCGGAAGGTAAGCTGCGTCCCTTGGCGCTCACTATGCCAGAAGTCGCTGAATGATCGAATCCGAATGGTGAGCCAATGGCTAATACCCATTCTCCCACGCGTAATTTTTCTGCGCTGCCGATGGTGACCACTGGCAAGTCATTGGCTTGCACTTTTAGCAGCGCAATATCACTAGACTCATCACTGCCAATAATTTCAGCCGATAGTTCTCTTTTATCGCTCAAACGCACCAATACTTCATCAGCACCGGCAATGACATGATGATTGGTAATAATGTAACCATCTTCAGAAATAATAAAACCCGAGCCTAACGATGTCGCTTCCTGTGGTGGACGAGGGGTACCCTCACCTAAAAAATGTTTAAACAATTCGCCAAATGGCGTGCCTTCGGGAATCTGAAACTCACCTCCATGACCACCATTAAAACGGCTTAATGGATGTCGCTGCTGAACACTCTGGCGTGTACTGATATTAACCACAGCTGCGCCATTATCTTCCACTAAATCGGCAAACTCGGGTAACGAGCGTGCCTGTAATTGCAGGCTACTGAAAAATAAAATAAGAAAAGAAATAAAATATTTATTTAACAACATAAAAACCTCTTGCACCTTTTACCTTATATTTTTAACTATTTTTTATTTAATAACTTTATTTGAAACGATTTTATCACCTGCGATAAAAGCCGTCTAAATATGCTTGCACATTATTAAGGGTATCTCGATTAAGCCCTTCGGATTAAATGGGGTTGAACTGATTTTTTTAAACCACTACCGGCAAGAATAAAGCGCACGCCAAACATTGCAATAACAAAGCCCGCAATCACCGCCAAAATAGTGAACCCTTCATTCGCAAATAAAAACTCCGCCAATAAACCCGCCAGCATCATAGCGATTAAAGGAAACAAATAAATTAACAGGGAACCCTGCACCAGTGCGTTCTCATCTATTGCTACAATCACCTTATCACCGATCTGCACATTCAGGTCGTTATCTACCGCAAACTGCGAGCTGCGTTTACCCACCACTTTGGCCAATGTAGAAGTGCCACAACCAGATTTTACCGAGCAAGTCTGGCAAGCCGATTTACGTTGCGTTTCTAACAACACCAGCTGGTCTTTAACATCAATAACAATGGCGGTTTCTTCAATCATGCTAGGGAGCTAAATGAATGGATTGCGCGACCATACGAACGGTGGAGGCCGGCACCTCTCCAATGGCGGTGACATATGTATTATTAATATAGGAACTGTAAACATTAACCGGCCCCATGCTAGAACCACCAACTAAAGCTTTTTGTTTTTCACTCATCGGCTCAATAAAAACCGAAACCGATGCCATACCGTCACTAAACACCATGTGGTAACTGGATTGTTTTAACACATTTTTAACCGACCGCGTAATCACAAAACCCGCGGGAATATTTTGCGCATGCCATTTTTTAGAATTTACATCAGCTTTATCAGAAAGCATCACTTTTTTATAGGATTGTAACTTTGACTCATCAACCTGATTAACTGGTGCGCTACCCAGCATTTTAATATCACTATACATTAGTTGCTCTAACACACGCCCCTTATTATTAATTAAATCACATTTTAATAATAAGCCACTTTGTTTATCTAACCAAAAAGTGTAACCATAACGGTGCCTGTCGCGGGGTATCATTTGAATAATTTGCGTTTGTTTATTGGCTACCCGTTCCTGTGCGCCCAACTTTATATCATAAAACTGTTTTAATTTATCTCTATTCTCAGGCAATACGGGATGCAATGGCGTTCTGTTTTCACGACTCATTGCCGCCGAAACAGTGATTAATTTTTTGCCTGGAAATATTGTTGTAACCTGACCATTTTTGCGAAAAATAATTTGATTTTCACCGGTTTGTGACTCCAGTGTTTGCCAACTTTCACCCGCTTGTACACCCTGTTTAACTTTAATGGCCCGCAAATTATCGTTCTGGCGAATAATTAATGTGCCCTGATAATTTTGCTGATTTTGAGCCCGGTGCATTTTTTCCAGCCAGATATCGACTGAATTCGCGCTTGCCACGAAGGAAATAAAAAAGAATATAAATATAAACAATGTTCTAAACAAATTTCTACCCCATAAATATTTTTAAATACTGACAATAAACTCCCTCTTTAAATAAAGGGAGCTGGGGAAAGTTTAAACTTATCCAGGTTAATAAGATTCTATCTTTATAGAGTCGAAAAACTGAAGCGTTTTTAATTTCCCTAAGTTCCTCTTTCTTCTAAAAGGAGGATCGCATATATTATTTAAATAATAAACTTTATTATCATGCATTTAAAATCTGGCTTATTAACATTTAATAACTAGGGTTCCCTGGCCACAAAAACTTGCTATTTCTGCGTGGCACTGTTCTGCGAATTAACATCCGCCGCACGTACATAAGGCATCATGCCCTGTAAGGTAGACTGACTGGCATATCCGGAATGCTCAAGCATATAACGATTTAATTCTTGTTGCTGCTGCGCCGATGTTGAACGGGTATTTAATGTAGACGCCACCTGCACATTACGTGCAACTTCAACATTTACCGGCACCACCGGTGCAAATTGTGCTAGTTGCGCGGGCTGTGTCTTGTCACCGGTTTGTATTGCATTAAAGGTAACCAGTGTCACCATTGCGACTGAAGCTGCAACCGCCATGCCGGTTAAGGGCCTGAACCAGCTGCTAACCCGCTCAGATAAACCTGATGCTGGTTGTTTCTGTGCAGATACCGGTGCTTCATTATGAGCTGGCTCTTGCTCAATCGCTCGATGCACCGCGCCACTAATATCCATAAAAGAGCTCTGATCTAATTCATCACGCATCGCATCACCCATTAAACGGTAACGCTGTGCGGCTTCTGCATCCGCAATAGGGTCACCCTTTAAATCTTGCATAAAAGACTCCAGTTGCTGATCATTCAACTCATTGTCTAATAATGCAGATAACTGTTCTTCACGCTGTTGCTTGTTCATGGCACTCACCTAATAATTACCGTCTAGCAGGGGTTTAAGCTGCTTATCAATTGCTTCACGCGCACGGAATATTCGTGAACGTACTGTACCGATGGGACAATCCATCACCTCGGCGATTTCTTCATAACTCAAGCCTTCCATTTCACGCAAGGTTACCGCTTCTTTTAAATCTGAGGGCAACTCTGAAATCGATTTATGAATTACCCGCTTTATTTCCTGCGCCAGTAATTCTTTTTCGGGCGTTGCATATTCACGCAACCAGTCACCACCTTCATATTGTTCCGCATCCTGCGCATCCACAGCCGATTCGGTCGCTCTGCGATTCGCAGACACTAAATAATTTTTTGCGGTGTTAATCGCAATTCGATACAGCCAGGTATAAAACGCACTGTCGCCGCGGAAGTTTTTCAACGCACGATAGGCTTTTATAAAAGCCTCCTGTGTCACATCCTGCACTTCATCGCCGTTTCTTACAAAACGTGCAACCAACTTGATAATGCGATGTTGATACTTCAACACCAAAATATCAAAAGCTTTTTTATCACCGGCCTGTACCCGCTCAACTAGAGCCTGATCGATTTCGCGCTCCCCCATACGGGCCTTTCCTCCAGCGGACACCTGAGGGTTAATCTGAGAGTCCTCCCGAGAATTAACCTGTGTCTTTTTAATTTGGCCATCTTCGACCTGTAATGTTCGTTTAGGCGTATCCACCGAATTTAGTGTAATATCACTGCCAAAACCCATAATTGCATCGGCCACTGTAGGGGTGACTGCTGATGGGACAATACCTGATTCGCATACTGACATAAAGACTTACCTTATAATTAAATTTATTAACCCTTAACGATGTCCAACAAACTAAAAACTAAAAACCTGAACAATAGACAAGCTAATCGCTACGAAGTTCTAATTATTGGTGGTGGTGCCGCAGGTTTAACGCTGGCATTGAGTTTACCTAAACAGATGAGCATCGCGGTGATCACCAAAGACCGAGAAACTGAAGGCAGCACTTTTTATGCACAGGGTGGCATCTCCGCTGTGCTACGCGATAGCGACTCATTTAAATCACACATTGAAGATACCATGAATGCGGGCGGCGGCCTGTGCGATGAGCAAGCGGTGCAGTACACCATCGAGAATGGCCCGGATGCAATTAACTGGTTATCTGAGCTCGGCGTACCCTTCACCACCGACCAGCACAAAGATGGCAAAAAAACCTGGCACCTCACCCGCGAAGGTGGCCACAGCCACCGGCGCGTGATTCATGCTGCCGATGCCACTGGCCAGGCGCTAGAAACCACGCTGATAAATCATGTTAAACACAGTGATAATATTCAGCTATTAGACCACCACATTGCAGTAGATTTAATCACCGGCAAAAAGCTTGGCCTCAGCCACAACCGTTGCATCGGCGCTTATGTGCTCGACAAAACCCATATGCATGTGGAAACCTTTCAGGCTAAAAATGTAGTCTTGGCCTCCGGCGGCGCCAGCAAAGTATATTTGTACACGTCCAATCCCGATGGTTCCACCGGCGATGGAATCGCGATGGCAACCCGCGCAGGCTGCCGAGTCGCTAATATGGAGTTTATGCAGTTTCACCCCACCTGCCTTTATCACCCAAAAGCCAAATCGTTTTTGCTAACCGAAGCCCTGCGTGGCGAAGGCGGACATTTATTGCTACCCAACGGCTCACGCTTTATGCACAACTTCGATGAACGCGCCGAGCTCGCCCCGCGCGACATTGTGGCCCGCGCCATCGACCACGAAATGAAACGCCTAGGGGTAGACTGCTTATATTTAGACATTAGCCACAAGCCCGCGGCATTTATTCGCTCCCACTTCCCCACCATTTATGCGCGCTGCAAAGAGTTTGGCATCGACATTACCAAAGAACCGGTGCCGGTGGTGCCTGCCGCTCACTACACCTGCGGCGGCGTGATGGCTGATTTGCACGGCCAAACCGATATCAAAAATTTATATGCCATCGGCGAAACCGCCTTTACCGGCCTGCACGGTGCGAATCGCATGGCCAGTAACTCACTGCTCGAATGTCTAGTGTTTGCCCGGGCTGCTGCTGGGCATATTTCAGCCAATGAAAACAGCGCTTGCAAATGGGATAAAATAAAAGCCTGGGATGAAAGTCGCGTTACCAACTCTGATGAAGAGGTGGTGGTGTCCCACAACTGGGACGAGCTACGCCGCTTTATGTGGGATTACGTCGGTATCGTGCGCACCGACAAACGCCTGCAACGCGCCAAACGCCGGGTAGATTTATTGTTGCTGGAAATCGATGAATATTATGGCAACTTTCGGGTGACCGCAGATTTACTGGAACTGCGTAATTTAGCGGTGGTGGCGGATTTAATTATCCGCAGTGCGATGCAACGTAAAGAAAGCCGTGGCCTGCATTATACGCTGGATTATTTGCAAACAGACGAGCAAACCGACAATACTATTTTGACACCTGAGAAAAACAAACTTAGATATTAATCTTCTCGAAAATAACGCTACCTAAAACTCATTAATATAGAAATCACCAATATGCCAAACATCCCCCAACCAACACTCGTTATCGAACCCGAAGCACTACGATCCATCCAGAACAATAAAAACATTTTAATTGTCGATTTATCCACACCCAGGCAATACCAACAAGCACACATCCCCAAGGCGGTATTTATTGACTACGGCCATATCGTTGGCATGAACCAGCCCTACACCGGGCTATTGCCCGAAATCGACCAATTTGAACATATTATTAATTCACTGGGCATCACCCCAAACACCCACATCATTGCCTATGACGAAGAGGGCGGAGGTAAAGCAGCGCGCTTAATCTGGACCCTGCATGCGATGAATCACCACAAAGCCAGCCTGTTAAACGGCGGCTTAATTGCCTGGTATCGAGAAAAATTTCCACTCAGTAATGAGCCGGTTATCCGCGAGCCCAATGCCACTGACCAACATTATAAAGTGGACTTCACACTACAACCGGTGGTCGCCAGCACAGATTACATTAAAAGCCATTTAGAAAACGAGAATGTCGCACTACTCGATGCACGCAGCACTGATGAATATAGGGGCCAAACAAAATACGCGCAGAAAATGGGCCGCATCCCCGGTGCCAAACATTTTGAATGGACGCGAGCGATGGATGAATCAGCTAATTATCGTTTGCTATCAAAAGATGTTTTGCAGCCCATGTTGAACGAACTCGGCTTAACCCAGGACAAGGAAATTATTGTGTATTGCCAAAGTCATCACCGCTCGGCACTATCTTATTTAATGCTGAAATATTTAGGCTATGAAAAAGTACGGGGGTATCCGGGGTCTTGGAGTGAATGGGGAAACCGCAGGGATACGCCGATTGAAAATTAGAGGCTAAAAGCTAAAATCCACCGCTAATAGACACAAATATTTCTGTTTGTGCGCCAGTGGCGCACTACCACCAATTGATGATTTTGCGTTCATTAGCGGTAAAAATTTTTTTATATTTTCAACATATGCTCACGGTAATAAACCAACTCATCAATCGAATCTTTAATATCATCCATCGCCAGATGAGATGACTCTTTTCTAAAACCTTTGTACACATCCGGTGCCCAACGTGCGGCGAGTTCTTTTAGTGTGCTCACATCTAAATTACGGTAGTGAAAAAACGCCTCTAACGCCGGCATATAGTTCGCTAAAAACCGTCGATCCTGACAAATACTGTTGCCACACATGGGCGATTTACCCGCGGGCACCCACTGCTCTAAAAATGCGATGGTCTGTTTTTCCGCTTCTGCATCAGTAATAACACTGTCTTTCACGCGCTGGGTTAAACCCGATTTGCCATGCTGAGTCGTACACCATTCGTCCATGCCATCTAATAATGCATCACTCTGGTGCACCGCCAGCATCGGACCTTCTGCCAGAATATTTAATTCTTTATCCGTGATAATGGTAGCAATCTCGATGATCACATCACTGGCCGGCTCAAGGCCGGTCATTTCAAGATCAATCCAGATAAGGTTATCCGGGTTAACTTGCGACATATTCTTCTCCCGTTCAATTTTTAATAAACAATCTACAATAAATTTATAAAATACACAGTAGAACATTTTATTTAGAAAAGCGATAATCCCCGCATAATATAACTTCTCTATTTTATTAACTATTTTACATTTAGCAGGTATACATGCATAACTTTGCCGTTTTATTTTTAGTATTTTTTGCCATTTCCATTGCCGTAAAATTCTGGTTATCACAGCGCCACCTATCGCACATTCAAAAGCACCGCGCACAGGTTCCTGCTGCATTTAATGAAAAAATCAGTTTGGACGAGCATCAAAAAGCCGCCGACTACACCATCACAAAAGTCAAGTTTGGTCGCCTGCCCTTAGTTTATGATGCGATTGTTTTACTCGCATGGACATTCGGTGGAGGCCTGGAGCTGCTCGATCAATTTGCCCGCGGCTACGAACTTGACCCGATTTACACCGGCATTTTAGTCATACTCAGCATGATGATTATTTCATCTTTACTTGATTTACCCTTTTCACTTTACAGCACCTTTGTCATCGAAGAAAATTTTGGCTTTAACCGCACCACCCTCAAAACATTTGTGATTGATATATTTAAAGGTGCATTACTTTCGGTTGCTTTAGGCGTGCCATTAATTTGGGTAGTTCTGTGGTTAATGGAACAGGCAGGGGATTTTTGGTGGCTATACACCTGGGCGGTTTTAACCGCATTTAGTTTATTTATTGCCTGGGCTTACCCAACCTGGATTGCGCCCATCTTTAATAAATTTTCACCATTAGAAGAGGGTGAAACTCTCAATCGCATTACTGGTTTATTAAATCGTTGCGGGTTTAATAGCGATGGCATTTTTGTCATTGACGGCTCCAAACGTTCCAGTCACGGCAATGCTTATTTTTCTGGCTTTGGTAAAAACAAACGCATCGTTTTTTACGATACACTTTTAGAATCGTTAAGCGATGACGAACTCGAAGCAGTACTCGCCCACGAACTCGGTCACTTTAAACGCAAGCACATTGTAAAAGGCATGGCAATTTCATTTGCGACGACCTTAGTTGGTTTGGCTATATTGGCATGGCTAATGAAAGCCGAATGGTTTTATACATCACTCGGCGTTAGCACATCATCAACTTATATGGCATTGTTATTATTCACTATTGTGACACCCATATTTACTTTTTTACTCAGTCCGATTATGAGTTTATTTTCGCGTAAAAATGAATTTGAAGCCGATGAATATGCCGCTCAACATTCCGAAGCTAAGTATTTAATTCAAGCACTGGTGAATCTATACAAAGAAAATGCCAACACATTAACACCCGACCCTCTTTACTCAGCATTTTATGACAGCCACCCGCCGGCACCGGTTCGTATCGCACATTTGGCTCAACAATAAAATACTACTATAATCATGATAAACAACCATACTGGAAAAAAGATGAACCCATTAATTAGCACTTTTTTACTAGCTGTTTCGCTCTTTGTAAGCGCCAACCTTTTTGCAAGCGATGCCAAACACCACAAAGGCAAAAACTTACATGAAAACAAATGCACCAGCTGCCATACTGATAGCGTCTACTCACGTAACGATCGCATGGTAAAAACCATGTCCGCACTTGAGCATCAAGTGGATAACTGCATGAAAGGTGCGGCGAAGGCCGAATGGACGAAAGCGCAAACCACATCTGTCATTGAATATTTAAATGACCGTTATTATAAATTTTAAATAAACATGTTTTTATTCGTCTATAAATTTAAATTAATAAACATTGTCATTCCTGCGGAGGCAGGAATCCAGTGATTTTAAACCGCGATCAGTTTCAAGTTGCCATCAATGCATTTTGCAGTCATTTTCAAAAATAATAATGGCAAAAAGACACATAAACGACCAGCAACAACGACGTATTAAAAACATTCAAAACAAACGTCTCGAAAAAGTCTCCGAGAATCAGCAAAAAAAATCTGAAATTTTATCCCAACAAGGCCTCGGTCCTGAACAAAACGGCCTTGTCATTACCAACTATGGCCGCGCTTTAATTGTTGAAGATAGCAAAAAAAAACTCCACCGTTGCGTGGCACGAAGAAACATTGGTTCACTTGTGTGTGGCGACCATGTGGTGTGGCAACCCGCGTTGGCCGACAATAACGAAGGCGTCATTGTTGCCGTAAAAGAACGCCAGTCTTTATTGCAAAAACCCGGCTTTGGCGGCAAACTCAAACCGATGGCAGCCAATATTGATCAAATTGTTATTGTCTCTGCAATCGAGCCAGAACCTAAACCCTATTTAATTGATCGCTATTTAATTGCAGCAGAGAACCTGCCTGCAACACCGATTATATTAATTAATAAAATCGATTTGCTAAAAGAAAAAGATAAAGACAAAATCAATTCGCTGAAAGAATGTTATCAAAAAATCGGCTACAAAGTCATAAATGCCAGCAGCGCTATCGACCACGGTTTTGATGAATTATTAAACTCACTAAAAAATCACACGAGTATTTTTGTTGGGCTTTCCGGTGTTGGAAAATCATCTTTAATCAATCATTTAATGCCGGAGTTAAATATTCGTGTTGGCGAGTTATCAGCCGCCAGCGGTGAAGGCACGCACACCACGACCAGCTCAACGCTTTATTCTTTACCTGAAGGTGGCGTATTAATTGATTCACCCGGGGTGCGCGATTTTGGTTTGTGGAACACATCCGCCGAAGATATTTTAAATGGTTTTGTGGAATTACATGAATATATTGGACATTGTAAATTTTCTAATTGCAGCCACAGCCATGAACCGGGTTGCGCTATTCAACAAGCGCTACAAGAAGGGAAAATTTCACAGCTTAGATTTAATAGTTACCTAAAAACAATTGAAGAATATACGTCTATTTAATTAAGTTTAAAACTTAAAAATTTTTCTTTACTCCGGCATGCATGTAATTGGGACCCAGTGGTTTTCATGTGCTTTTATTTATACGGACGTCTCAAAATATATATACCACTACTCTAGATATAATTAATCATCCCTTCTTATTCACTTTTTCTGCCACTAACCCTGCCAACAAACTCAAAAACATAACACCTAAAAAAGCCGGCAACATTTGCGATATCACGGATGCTTTTAATCCACCTTCAAAACTAAACGTGTTCATCATTAACAATACCAGACCAATACCTTCAATCACGCCCATCGACAAGGCATGAAGTAATACGTTCTTATCAACTGCCCTGCCGACGATATAAGCGGGAAACGCCAGAGCCAAATACCCGCCAACGCGCAAAAACATCATCGCCGTGTCGGTGTTCATATTCTCCGGCAGCAAACTTAATGAAAAAATAACGAGCATACCTCCAACGGCATAAACCCCAAAAAAAACAAAAAGACCGATTAAAATAGCCGATAGCTGAAATTTACTTTGCACTTTTCACTACCATTTTTTGAGCCCGACGTTTTTGTTTAAAAAAAGATTGCAATAGGTGCTTACATTCTTCCTCCATTACGCCATCAATAACTTCAATTTGGTGATTATGAAGCGAGTCATGTATTAAATTAATTGCGCTGCCTGCAGCACCGGTTTTTAAATCACTGGCACCAAAAATTAATGTGTCGACTCGTGCATGAATCATTGCGCCGACACACATTGAACAAGGCTCTAATGTGACATACATAGTAGTATTAATTAAGCGATAGTTTTGCAGCACTTTACCTGCATTTCGAATTGCCATTATTTCGGCATGTGCAGATGGGTCATGGTTCTGAATCGGCCGATTCCAGCCTTCGGCGATAAGTTGATTATCTTTTACGATAATTGCGCCAACGGGAACTTCATTTTCATCAGCCGCTTTTTGTGCCAACAGGAGAGCTTGTTGCATCCAGTGCTGATGATTAT